>FWPU01000873.1_pt1 | contig 94971 bp, 84 predicted proteins | sample 2228361 | NCBI WGS metagenome assembly FWPU01 (sample SAMEA103939777, study PRJEB20133) | metagenome | reverse complement strand
GCGATAGCGAAGCATCTGCGATAGCGAAGCATCTCAGGTGCCGACGGCGAGATTCTTCGCTACGCTCAGAATGACAAGGACGGCGAGATTCTTCGCTGCGCTCAGAATGACAACAGGATGTCATGCTGAGCGATAGCGAAGCATCTGCGATAGCGAAGCATCTGCGATACGAAGCATCTGCGATAGCGAAGCATCTCAGGTGCCGACGACGAGATTCTTCGCTACGCTCAGAATGACAAGGACGGCGAGATTCTTCGCTGCGCTCAGAATGACAAGGACGGCGAGAGTCTTCGCTGCGCTCAGAATGACAACAGGATGTCATGCTGTCTGAATGCGCGGGGGAGTTTGGATGTGTTAGAGGATATTTGCAGCGCGGCAGCCTATGCGGATGAGCGCATCGGGCAGGAGACGTTGCGCCGCCTGGCCAGTGTGCGGCGTTACAACGATTGGCTGTTTGATGAGCTGCGTGCCCACGTCGGCCAGCGTATTCTAGAGGTCGGTTGCGGCATCGGCAACATGACCGGTTACTTCCTGGACCGCGAACTGGTGGTGGCGCTGGACATCCTGCCTGAGGCCCTGGAGGCGACGATCACCAAGTTCCCTGATCGGCCCAATCTCAAGCTGATTCATGGTGACATCGCTGACCTCGCCTTGCTCCCCCGGCTGCAAGATTACGCTTTTGACACGGTGGCCTGCCTGAACGTGCTGGAGCATGTCGGGGCTGACGCGCAGGCGCTCAAGCACATGTATGAGTTGCTGCAACCCGGCGGCCATTTGCTGCTGTTTGTGCCCGCAGGGCGCTATCTTTACGGTACATTGGATGAAGGGTTGCGCCACTGGCGCCGCTATGAGCGCGAGCCGCTGCGCAGGCTGGTTACAGCGCAGGGTTTTGAGATCGTGCGGCTGGTTTACATGAACCTGGCCGGGATCCCGGGCTGGTGGTTGAGCAGCCGCGTGCTCAAGCGGCGCATCCTGCCCCGCCGGCTGCTGTGGTTGTTTAACGCGCTGGCGCCGCTATTTATCTGGGTTGAGCGCAGCCTGCAACGCCTGGGGCCATTGCCCGTCGGCCAGTCGCTGCTCTGTATTGCCCGCAAGCCCGACGCCCTGCCTGGGCCTGCTGAAGATCGGGCCGCATAAAGCCCCCCTGTCTACGTCGCCGAGGCCCGGCGCTGCGAGAAGATAACGTACAGGACGCCGCCAATTGCGCCGGCGATGGCCGCGATGATCGCACCGACGACGAGGCCAATGACCCCTCCAGCCGCACCAAAGGCCAACCCTGCGGCAGCACCACCGACGCTGCTCAGGTCACTGGCAGCGCTGATGGAGGTGAACAGGCCGCTGACGAGCAGGCCGATGATCAGCGAGACCAAGCCACCCACCGGATGCCCTACGCCAGTGGCGACCGCGCCATCCACGGCTGGTGTAGCGTACGGGGATGTGGTTGGCTTTCAGCGCAACTTCAATCGGCCTATAATAGGCGACCAAACCAATCTGATGGAGGCACGCATGCGTTTGCCACGCTCCAGCGGCATTCTGTTGCACCCCACCTCATTGCCGGGACGGTTCGGTATCGGTGACCTGGGTAGTGAAGCCTATCGCTTTGTGGATTTTCTCGTCGGCGCCGGGCAGAAGCTGTGGCAGGTCATGCCCCTGGGGCCAACCGGCTACGGTGACTCCCCCTACCAATCGTTCTCGTCTTTCGCTGGCAACCCCCTGCTGATCAGCCCGGAGCTGCTCGCCGAAGAGGGCCTGCTTTCCCCCTCGGACCTGGATGCCGCCCCTACATTTCCACAAGGCCATGTGGATTACGGGCCTGTGATCAAATTCAAGCAGGCTCTGCTCCGCCGGGCCTATGAACGCTTCCAGGCCCAGGCGACGCCGGTGCGCCGGGCGGCCTTCCGCGCTTTCTGCCGCCGCCATGCGGCCTGGCTGGACGATTTCGCCCTGTTCATGGCGCTCAAGGAGGCCCACCAGGGGGCAGTGTGGAGCGCCTGGGAGAAGGACATCGCCGCCCGCCAGCCAGAGGCCCTCCGGGCCTGGGCGCAGAAACTCGCCGACAGCATTGAAGCCCACAAGTTCGCGCAGTACCTCTTCTTCCAGCAATGGGCGGCGCTGAAGGAATACGCCAACGCCTTCGGTATCCGCATCATCGGCGACATCCCCATCTTCGTCGCCTACGACAGCGCCGACGTCTGGGCGCACCCGGAGATGTTTTATCTGGACGAGAACGGCCAGCCAACAGTCGTCGCCGGGGTGCCGCCCGACTTCTTCAGCGAGACGGGGCAGTTGTGGGGCAACCCGCTGTATCGCTGGGAGGTGCTGGCGCGGGATGGCTATGCCTGGTGGATTGAGCGCGTGCGGGCCACGCTTCGCCTGGTGGACATCGTCCGGCTGGACCACTTCCGCGGCTTTGAGGGCTACTGGGAAGTGCCGTTTGGGGAGCCGACGGCGGTCAAGGGCCGCTGGGTCAAGGGGCCGGGCGCGGCGCTGTTTCAGGCGATGCAGGACGCCCTGGGGCCGTTGCCCATCATCGCTGAGGACCTGGGCGTGATCACGCCAGAGGTGGAGGCCATCCGCGATCAGTTTGGCTTCCCCGGCATGAAGGTGCTCCAGTTCGCCTTTGCCACGACGCCTGCCGACCCGTTCCTGCCGCACAACTTCCCGCGCAACTGCGTCGTCTATACCGGCACGCACGACAACGACACCACGCTTGGCTGGTTCCAGACGGCGCCGCCTGCGGAGCGCGCCTTCGCGCTCAAGTACACAGGCAGCAATGGCAAGGAATTTAACTGGGATCTGATCCGGCTGGCGCTGGCCTCGGTTGCGGATACAGCGATTATCCCCTTGCAGGATGTGCTGGGTATCGGCAGCGAGGGGCGTATGAACCTGCCCGGGCGGGCCAGCGGCAATTGGGCCTGGCGCTATCTGCCCGGCAGCCTGACGCCGGAGATACAAGAGCGGCTGAGAGAGCTGACCGAGGTCTACGGGCGATAGCGCTGCGCGAACCAGGCGATCAACTCGTGTTGTTCCGGCCTCTCTGGATACGACCCGGCCCGCCTCACGGCCAGCTCGGCCTGTCCCTGTGACCGGCCCAGGGCCATCAGCACGCAGACCGCCACAGTCCCTGCCCGGCCAATCCCCGCGCCACAGTGCAGGAGAATGGCCTCTCCGGCGCGGATCTCATCTGCCAGGTGGAACACAAAGGCTGCGAATTGTTCGCGGTCCTGCGGGACACTGCGGTCTGCAATGGGGAAAAATTCCACTGGCCAGGGGAAGGCGCGCGACCGCAACGCCCTGGCATAAGCGGGGGACCTGATCTGAATCTCCTCTTTAGGGGATAAACAGACGATACGCGAGATGGCTTTCGCCTCTATCTCGGCCAGGGCCTGATCCAGGGACTCATAGCGCCCTGGCATCGCTGAGAGATACAATTCCCCGAAGATGCCTTCCGGCATCTCCACGCTCCTAAGCACCGCCGGCTGAGGTCCCTTTCACTACTGGAATGCACAATCAATCATACATGCAAATGGCAACGGCGACAATCCCATGCCATCGCAGACCTGTCACCCCCTCCTTGCCCCTCCCCCTGCATGGGGGAGGGGGAAAACGCACCTGAGGTTCAAACCGATACTCCTGCCCTGGGATGCCCTTTCATTTCATTGACGCTGCCCTGCCCGTATGTTACAATGGCTTATGTCGGCAGGGGGCCTGCCAACGGATGGGGGAGGGGACACCCCCTCCTCAGCCCTCCCCTGCAAGGGGGAGGGCGTAAACGGGTGAATCGTGTGCCCATTTGTCTGCCTTCTCCCGACAGGATATAACGCTATGGCACAGAGAGCATCTATCTATCTGGATCATGCGGCCACCACGCCGGTGGACCCGCGCGTGGTGGAGGCCATGTCCCCGTATTGGACGGAGACCTACGGCAATCCGTCCTCCATTCACCGCTACGGCCAGGCGGCGGCAGCGGCGCTGGAGAACGCCCGGCGCCAGGTCGCTGAGGTTTTAGGGTGCGCGCCGGAGGAAGTCGTGTTCACGAGCTGCGGCTCGGAGAGCGACAATCTGGCGCTGCGCGGCGTGGCCTTTGCCGCCCGCGCCAGTGGCAGGGGCAACCACCTGATCGTCTCACCTATTGAGCATCATGCCGTGAGCCATACGGCGATGCAACTGCGCGATGTCTTCGGCTTTGAGGTGACCTTCCTGCCGGTGGATGAATACGGGCGGGTGAACCCTGATGACGTGGGTCGGGCCATCCGCGACGACACGATCCTGATCAGCGTCATGTACGCGAATAACGAAATTGGGACGATCCAGCCCATCGCCGAGATCGGCGCGCTGGCCCGGCGCAAAGGCATCCCCTTCCACACCGACGCAGTCCAGGCGGGCGGGATGCTGGACCTGAACGTGAATCGGCTGAACGTGGACCTTCTGGCGCTGTCGGCGCACAAGTTCTATGGGCCGAAGGGCGTGGGGGTGCTTTACGTGCGCCGGGGCACGCCCCTTCTGCCGGTACAAACGGGGGGCGGACACGAGCATGGCCTGCGCGCCGGGACGCAGAACGTCCCTTACATTGTGGGCCTGGCCACTGCCTTGCGCCTGGCGCAGAGCGAGAAGGAGAGCGTGAATGCCCGGCTTCAGGCGCTGCGCGACCGGCTGATCGCGGGCGTCCTGGAGACCATCCCCCAGGCGCGCCTGACCGGGCACCCCAGTGAGCGGCTGCCCAACCACGCCAGCTTCGCCATTCGCGGCGTGACCGGCCAGGATTTGCTGGTGCATCTGGACATGGCAGGCATTGCCGCCAGCTCCGGCTCGGCCTGTGCGGTGGGCAACCCCGAACCTTCGGAGGTCCTGCTCGCTCTGGGCCTGCCACGCGAGTGGGCCTTGGGGGCCTTGCGGCTGACCGTCGGGCGGCAGACGACTGAGGAGGACGTGGCCTATACGCTGGACGTGCTGCCGCGCATTGTCCAGCGGTTGAGGGCGCTATGAGCGAGCGCGTTGTCGTCGCCATGAGCGGTGGGGTGGATAGCTCGCTGGCGGCGGCCCTGCTGGTTGAGCAGGGCTATGAGGTCGTCGGCATGATGCTGCGCCTGTGGGCCGAGGACGACGTGCCTGGCGCGGCGGGCAACCGCTGCTGCACGCCCGATGCCCAGGCCCTGGCCCGCTATGTGGCCAATCTGCTGGAGATCCCTTTCTACGTCCTGGATGTGCAGGCGCCGTTCAAGCAGCGGGTCGTTGACTTTTTCATCCGGGAGTACAGCGCCGGCGTCACGCCCAATCCCTGCCTGCAATGCAACCGGCACATCCGCTTCGGCCACCTGCTGCGCCACGCGCTGGCGCTCGGCGCAGGCTACCTGGCCACCGGCCATTATGCCCGCGTGCGCCAGGTGAATGGCCGCTACCAACTGCTCAAGGGCGTGGACGCCCATAAGGACCAGTCCTACGTGCTGCACGTTCTGGGGCAACAGGAGCTGGCCCATGCGCTCTTCCCGGTCGGCGGTTACACCAAGGCCGAGGTGCGCGAGATGGCGCGAGCGCGTGGCCTGCCCGTCGCCGACCGCCCGGAGAGCCAGGACCTGTGCTTCCTGGCCGATGGGGATTATCGCCGTTTCCTGGCCCGGCACGCCCCCGATGCGGTACGCCCCGGCCCTATTATGGACACCGCCGGGCGGAGGCTGGGCCAGCACCAGGGCCTGCCCTTCTACACCATTGGCCAGCGTAAGGGCCTGGGGCTGAGCGGGCCGGAGCCGCTCTACGTGATTGCCACCGACCCGGCCACGAACACGTTGATCGTCGGCAGGCGCGCTGAGTTGGGACGCAATCGCTTTCGGGTGCAGCCTGTGAACTGGATCAGCGGCGAGGCGCCCGCCACCCCCCTCCGCTGTACAGTCAAGATCCGCTACAAGGCCAGCGAGGTCCCGGCGACGGTCACGCCCTTAGAGGGGGGATATGCCGAGGTCATCACGGATGAGCCGCTGTATGCTGTGACGCCGGGGCAGGCAGCGGTGTTTTACGACGGCGAGGTCGTCCTGGGCGGCGGCATTATCTGTATGTCCCCTTAACGTTCCACAGACCTCGCAGGTTTTTTACGGGTCCAGCGGCGTCAGCACAGAGAGCAGATATTCATCAGAGACGCGCCGCAGGCGCTGCACTGCGCGCCGCTTGCGCCAGAGCCTGGGGAGGGTCAGCAGGCCGACGATCTGGCCGCGCAGTCGCGCCCGCGCCGCCGCGCCCCGCCAGGCCCGCAGGCTCTGCAGCGCCAGGCGCAATTGCGCTTTAACGATCTGGGGCCAATACCGACGCAGGAGCGAGCCGGGGTAATTTTTGGCGATGACGTAGAGGAAGTTGCGCCCATCGTAGAAGCTGGCGGTCGTGCCGCCGCCGGTCGCTGCCAGCCGGTGGTAGACGACCGCCTGGGGCACATACAGGCAGCGCCAGCCAGCCAGTTGCGCCCGCCAGGCCAGGTCCACGTCCTCGCACGAGTAAAAGAAGTCCTCATCTAACAGGCCGATCTCCTCCAGCATGGCCCGCCGGTAGGCCGCCGCGCCGCCGCAGGCGCTGAAAACGTACTCCTCGCGCTCGTATTGCCCGATGTCGGTCTGCCATACTCCCCGGTTGCCGGGCAGGCCGTCCACGCGGTAGAAATCGCCTGCGGTGTGGAACACGTTGCGCCGGTCAAACAGCAGCATCTTGGAGGCGATCAGGCCGACGTCCGGGTGACGTTCAAGCGCATCCACGATGGCCGCCAGCCAGTTCGGGTCGGCCTCGGTATCGTTGTTTAACAGAATGAGGATGTCGCCACGCGCGGCCCGCAGGCCGGCGTTGCAGGCGCCGGTGAAGCCGCGATTCTCCGGCAGGGCGATCAGGCGCACCTCCGGATACTCCCGCCTGAGCAATTCCTGCGAGCCGTCTGTGGAGGCGTTATCCGCGACGATGATCTCAATAGGGTGGTAGGTCTGGCGGCGCAATGCCTCCAGGCAGGTGGGCAGATGCCGGGCGCCGTTCCAGTTGGGGATGATAATGGAGATCAAGGGCCGGGTGCTCACTGCTCCTGCCGCAGAAACTCGGCCAGGGCCTCCTCCCAGGGCCGCAGGCGGATGCCCAATTCCGCCCCGGCGAAGTTACGCAGCGCGGTGTAGGCGGGCGGCGTGGAGGGGCGGCGGTATTGAAAGCGGCTGATGGGCTGGATGGTGACGTGCTGGCGTCCCGTCAGTTCCAGGGCGCGGCGGGCCAGGGCGAAGCGCGAACAGGCCCCTTCGTTGACCAGGTGATAGATGCCGTAGCACTCCGTGCGGATGAGTTGGGCGATGGCCTGCGCCAGGTCCGGTGCATACGTCGGCGAACTCACCTCGTCGGTCACAACCCAAAGGGCGCCGCGCTCATCGGCCAGGCGGAGGATTTTATGCAGGAAGTTGGAGCCGCTATGGCTATACAGCCAGGCGGTGCGAATGATGTAGAAGCGTTGCAGCAGCGTCTGGGTGAACCATTCGCCGGCGAGCTTGGAGCGGCCATAGGCGTTAATCGGGTCGGGGAAATCATATTCCAGATAAGGCTCAGTTTTGAACCCATTGAACACTTCGTTAGTAGATATATAGGCGAGAGATGCGCCGGCCATCTGGCAGGCCAGGGCGACGTTGCGCGTCCCCAGCGCATTGACACGATAGGCCTGGTCCGGGTGAAGGGCGCACTCGTCCACCTGGGTCATGGCCGCAGTGTGGATGACAACGTCTGGGGCGAAGTCGGTGATGGCCCGCTTCGTGGCGGCGAGATCGGTGATGTCCAGCGTCTGGCGGTCTGGACCGTATAGGGTCTCACCGGCCAGGGCGGTAGCCAGCGCCCGACCCAGTTGACCTGAAAACCCGGTGATAAAGATGCGCATATTGCCTGGATTATAGCGCAAACGGGCGAATCGGCGAAGTTCACTTAACAGGTACCTATGCGCATTGACGTGTTCACCCTGTTCCCCGGCATGTTTGCCGGGCCGCTGCACGAGAGCATATTGAAACGCGCCCAGGAGATGGGGCGGTTAACGGTGGTCATCCACAACATCCGGGATTACGCTACGGATAAGCACCGTGTGACCGACGAACCCCCCTATGGGGGCGGGGGCGGCATGGTCATGAAAGCAGAGCCTATCTTCCGGGCAGTGGAGGCCGTCCCAGGCCTGAAGGAGCAGCGCGTTCCCATCATTTTGCTCTCCCCCCAGGGTCGCCTGTTCACCCAGCGCGTGGCTGAGGCGCTAGCTCAGCACCCCTGGCTGGCGCTGATCTGTGGCCATTATGAAGGGGTGGACGAGCGCGTGCGGGTCGGGCTGGCGACCGACGAGATCTCCATCGGCGACTATGTGCTCACCGGTGGCGAGCTGGCGGCGATGGTGATCATTGACGCGGTGGCGCGGCTCCTGCCCGGCGTGCTCGGTGACCCGGAAGCGGCGGCGAAAGATTCCTATGCAATGGGGCTGTTAGAGCATCCGCACTATACGCGCCCGCCGGTCTTTCGCGGCATGGCGGTGCCAGAGGTGCTGCTTTCCGGCGACCATGCGGCGGTGGAGCGCTGGCGGCGGCGCGAGGCCCTGCGGCGCACCTGGCAGCGACGGCCCGACCTGTTGTTGAACGCCGATTTGAGCGAGATTGACCGCAACCTCCTGGTGGAGCTGGCCGAAGAGACGATTGCCCAAAGAGATGGGGGGAGTGGCCTCTCCCACTGGATGGGGGAGGGGACGCAAGCGCGCTGAAACCGAGGCCCCGCCTGAGGGGGCAAAGTTGCGCTTTAATCTGATCTTCATGTAAAATAATGCGTATACGCGAGCGCTTATCTCTAGTAGAGGAGCACATCCTGAATTCTATGCCACCACTCCTTGAGGTGCGTGATCTCACTACGCGTTTTTTCACACAAGACGGGGTTGTGTATGCCGTCAACGGTATATCGTTTGCGCTGAATGAGGGTGAGACCCTGGGCGTCGTAGGGGAGAGCGGCTGCGGCAAAAGCGTCAGCGTGCTCTCCATCATGAAGCTGATCCCCACGCCACCGGGCAAAGTCACTGCGGGCGAGGCCCTGTTCAATGGCCGGGACCTGCTTAAGATGAACGATGAGGAGATCCGCTCGGTGCGCGGCGCACAGGTCGCCATGATCTTCCAGGACCCGATGACCTCGCTCAACCCGGTCCTGACCATTGGGCGGCAGATCACCGAGGCCCTGGAAACCCATGTGGGGATGACCAGCGAGCAGGCCAAAGAACGCGCCATTGAGCTTTTGCGTATGGTGGGCATCCCAGAGGCCGCCAATCGCATCAACGACTACCCTCACCAGTTCTCCGGCGGCATGCGCCAGCGCGCCATGATCGCCATGGCGCTCTCCTGTACCCCCCAGATCCTCATCGCCGATGAGCCCACCACCGCACTGGATGTGACCATTCAGGCGCAGATCATTGACCTGGTCAAGCGCCTGAAGGAAAAGATGGGCATGGCTGTGATCTGGATCACCCATGACCTGGGGGTTGTGGCCGGGCTGGCCGACAAAGTCATGGTCATGTACGCCGGGTTCATCGTGGAGCGCGCGCTGGTGGAAGAGCTGTATAGCGACCCGCGCCATCCTTACACCAAGGGCCTGTTGGGGTCGTTGCCGCGCCTGGACGAAGTGGAGCATCGCCGCCTGACCTCTATTGAGGGCCTGCCGCCGGACCTGTTGGAATTGCCCGATCATTGTCCATTTGCGCCCCGCTGCCCATATGCGTATGATCGTTGTTGGAAGGAGAACCCGCCGCTTGAATTTGTGGAGCCGGGGCATGAGATCGCCTGCTGGGTAGATGTCAGGACAGGAAGGCCGCGCTATGAGCACTAAAGTAGAAACTTTGCCCACCATGCAGAAGACGGACGGGCGTGAAGACAACGTCCTGGTGCGCGTTGTCAACCTGAAGAAGCACTTCCCCATCATGCGGGGGATCATCTTTCAGCGGCAGGTTGGCGCGGTCAAGGCTGTAGATGGCATCTCATTTGACATCAAGCGCGGCGAGACCCTGGGCCTGGTGGGGGAGAGCGGTTGTGGCAAGTCCACCACAGGCCGCACCATCCTGCAATTGTATCGCCCCACAGAAGGAGCCGTCTATTTCAAGGGTGAGAACCTGGTGGAACTCAAGGGCGAGGCGCTGCGGCGCAAGCGGCGCGACATGCAGATGATCTTCCAGGACCCCTACGCCTCGCTTAACCCGCGCATGACGGTGGGCAATATCATCGCGGAGCCGCTGGAGATCCACGGCATTGCCACCGGCAAAGCGGCCAGGGAGCGCGTGCAGGAGCTGCTCCAACTCGTTGGCCTCAACCCGTACTTCGCCAACCGCTATCCCCATGAGTTCTCCGGCGGCCAGCGTCAGCGCATCGGCGTCGCCCGTGCCCTGGCCTCTAATCCCAGCTTTATCGTCTGCGACGAGCCGATCTCAGCCCTGGATGTCTCCATTCAGGCGCAGGTGGTCAACCTGCTGGAGGACCTGCAAGACCAGTTTGGCCTGACGTACCTGTTTATCGCCCATGACCTGAGCATGGTGCGCCACATCAGCGACCGGGTGGCGGTGATGTATCTGGGCAAGATCGTGGAGCTGGCCACGCGCAACGAGGTGTATGAGAACCCCTGGCATCCCTACACCCAGGCGCTGCTCTCCGCTGTGCCCGTGCCCGACCCCAGGGTGGAGCGCAAGCGGCAGCGCATCCTGCTCCAGGGGGACCTGCCCAGCCCGGCCAACCCACCCAAGGGCTGTCACTTCAACACCCGCTGCCCGGTGGCGTTTGACATCTGCTATGAAGTGGACCCAGAGCTGCGTGAGGTCACGCCGGATCACTGGGTGGCGTGCCACCGGGTGGCGTAGTTAGGGTGTAATGGAGAGGTAGAACGTCAAACTCTGCTCGCGTTTCGCCTTTGACGTGTGATGAAAGGAGGTGGTCACAGCCGTAAGGCTTCGCCAATGCCCTGGCAGGGCAGTGTGGACCGGGCAGGGGCCCGGTTGATAGGAAAGCTACACCGGAATGAAGATGAACAACATAGCATCGTAACCAGGGCGATCAGGGGATGGGGAGGCCACACCATTTACGGTGTGGCGTGCACGCGCCCCGCTGCTCCACCGTAAACGGTGGAGCCCCCAAATTCCACCCGCGTTACGCTGTGAAAAAGTCCGGGTTCATGACGGTGTAGCCCAGCCCATTTCATGACTGAGGAGATTGAAGGAGGAGAACAATGAGTCGCAAGACTGCTATATGGGCGCTGAGCGTGTTGACCCTGGTGAGCCTGGTGATCGCGGCCTGCGGCCCGGCGCCGACGCCTCAGGTTGTCGTTCAGACCGCCCCACCCCAGGTGCAGACGGCTGTCGTGACCGCGCCGCCCGTCGTCCAGACGGTGGTGGTCACACCGCCACCGCCCGCGGGGCCCAAGACCCTGCGCCTGAATATGGGCCCAGGCGACATCCCCACCATTGACCCGGCCCTCTCGACGGATACGTCGTCGGTGCAGATCGTGGAGTTGACCACCGTCGGTCTGACCCGCCAGAACGAGGAGACGGCCTCGCTGGAGCCGGGCATGGCCGAGAGTTGGGAGTTCTCGCCGGACGGCAAGACGATCACCTTCAAGATCAGGCAGGGCGTGCCCTGGGTGAAGTACAACCCCGGCACCAAGGCTGTTGAGATTGTGAAGGATGCTGATGGCAAGGACCGCATCGTCACGGCCAGGGACTTTGAGTACGGCATCCTGCGCACGCTCAACCCCGAGACCGCCTCGGACTATGCCTACGTGCTGACCACGATCATTGAGGGCGCGGCGGACTTCAATAGTGGCACGATCACCGACACGGCCCAGGTCGGCGTGAAGGCGCTGGATGACTGGACCCTGCAGGTCACGCTCACCGACGACGCCGCCGGCGCGGCCTTCGTGCCCAACATCCTGGGCATGTGGGTGGCGCACGCCCAGCCGCAGTGGCTGATTGAGGAGCGCGGTGACCGCTGGACCGAGACCGGCTTCCAGCAGAGCTATGGCCCGTACACGCTCAAGGCCTGGAACCATGACTCGGACATCACCCTGATCAAGAACCCGTTCTGGCCCGGCATCCCCAGCGTCCCTCAGGCCAAGATTGAGGAAGTCACCTGGACGATGCTGGACGAGAGCCCGGCCTTCGCCGCCTATGAGGCCGGCGAGCTGGACGTGAGCGGCGTGCCGCTCTCGGAGATTGACCGCGTCAAGGCCGACCCCACCCTCTCCAAGGAGCTCAAGATCGGCCCGGTGCTGTGCACCTACTACTACGGCTTCAACGTGACCAAGGAGCCGTTCACCGATGCCCGGGTGCGCCTGGCCTTCTCGCTGGCGGTGGATCGCCAGTCGCTGATTGACAACGTCACCAAGGGCGGCCAGGAGCCGGCGCAGTGGTTCTCACGCCCCGGCCTGACAGCGGCGCCGACCATGGAGACGCACCCCAACCTGGGTGTCAAGTACGACCCGGAGCAGGCCAAGAAGCTGCTGGACGAGGTCTATCCGGATCGCGCTCAGATGCCGCCCATCACGCTGATGATGAACCAGGTGGAGGGCCACATCAAGATCGGCGAGGCCATCGCCAAGATGTGGGAGGAGGTGCTGGGCGTGAAGGTGACCATCCAGACCCAGGAGTGGCGCGTCTACCTGGATACCCTGGGTGAGGACCCGCCGCAGGTCTGGCGCCTGGGCTGGTGCCAGGACTACCCGGATGCCAACAACTTCCTGAAGGAAGTGTTCCGCTCCGACTCGGCGCAGAACCACACCAAGTGGGCAAACCCGGAGTTTGACCGGCTGGTGGACGAGGCGGCCAAGGAGAAGGATGAGGCCAAGCGCCGCGAGATGTACGCTCAGGCCGAGGACATCCTGGTGCGCCAGGATGCGGCCATCATCCCCATCTACTGGTACACGCGCGTCACCGTGACCAAGCCGTACGTGCAGCGGACCTTCTCCATCCTGGGTGGTCTGGAGCACATTGAGAAGTGGGACATCACCAAATAGGTTAGGTTAGGTCGTCCGGACGGAGCCCCCACATCCGGGGGCTCCGTCCCCGGTCTCCGCATGTCTATCACTGGCCAGGCGACTTTTCCCTGTCATGCTGAATGCAGCGAAGTGTCTTGAATGACCCCCCACCCCAGGAGGGGGCTCTTCGCTGCGATCAGGGTGATAGGGGTCAGCGGCTATTCCTTTGTGGATTTATACGCCTGGCGCTGAACCTGAGGCGCAGATTAACAGTACATAAGTGTGGGAATGTCAATCAAACGTAAGAGGAGTACGACAGTATGCTGCAATTCATTGTTCGCCGTGTGCTCTGGATGTTTGTGGTGTTATTCGTGGTCTCGGTGATCACCTTTGTGCTCATGCGCTCGGTGCCGGGCGGGCCGTTTGATCGGGAGAAGAAGCTGCCGGCGGAGATCATCGCCAATCTCAACCGCAAGTATCACCTGGATGACCCACTGCATATCCAGTACCTCAATTACATCAAGGATATTCTGATCCCAATTTACTCGCCTGGAGAACCTCAGGTCACGCAGCAGAGCGACTATCTGGTCAATATCAAGATCGGCGATGGCTACCTGCAGTGGATGAACTTCGGGCCGACCTTCAGCTCACGCACCCGTACAGTGAACGACATTTTCCGGGATAACCTGCCGGTTTCTATGCAACTGGGCGTTCTGGCGCTTGCGGTTGCTCTCATCATCGGCCTGCCGGCGGGTATTCTGGCCGCGCTCAAGCAGAACAGCATCTTTGACTACATTGGGATGAGCATCGCCATCTTCGGCGTCTCGGTGCCACCGATTGTGCTGGGGCCGGTCATGGTGACTATCTTCGCCGTCTCCCTGGGCTGGTTGCCGCCCACCGGCTGGGAGATCGCGCGTGAAGGCCAGCCATTTAGTATCGTTGAGTTCATCCGCAAGGCCATCATGCCCTCCATTGTGCTAGGGCTGGCCAGCTCGGCGCTGATCGCCCGGCTGACGCGGGCCAGCCTGTTGCAGGTGATCCGCGAGGACTATATTCGCACTGCCCGCGCCAAAGGGCTGAGCGAGCGCATCGTGATCGTCCGCCACGCGCTCAAGAACTCCCTGATCCCGGTGGTCACCATCCTGGGCCCGTTGTTCGCTGCGCTGGTGACGGGCACGTTTGTCACCGAGACGATCTTCGGTATCCCCGGCATGGGGCGCTATTTCGTCACCAGTATCACCAACCGCGATTACCCCGTGATTATGGGGACGATCCTGCTGTATGCGATCTTCCTGGTGGTGGCGAATCTGCTGGTGGATATTACCTATGCGTTCCTGGACCCGCGCATCCGCTATACATGACGGAGGACGGAAGACGGGGGACAGAGGACAGCTTCTACCCACCGTCCGCCTGATATAGGAGAGCGATTCTATGGCAACTGCAACTGCAACGCCTGCAACCATCCCCCTCCCGCGACGCCGGAGCACCGGCAGCCTGTGGGCCGATGCCTTTTACCGCCTGGTGCGCAACCGGGCGGCTGTCCTCGGCGGGGTGATCGTCATCGGTCTGATCCTGATGGCCATCTTCGCGCCGGTGCTCGCCCCCCAAGGCTACGATGATCAGCACCTCAAGTACAACCACGCTGTCCCGCGCTGGCTGACGTATGTCTTCCCCTTCATGAAACCCAAAGAGGCGGGGGGCTATGTCACGATTGCCGATCAGTACCCCCTCGGTGCGGATTCGCATGGGCGCGATCTCCTGGTCCGGATTATCTATGGGGCGCAGGTGTCGCTGGCGGTGGCCTTCGTTGGCCCGCTGATCAGCCTGCTGGTGGGCACGACCTATGGCACGATCTCCGGCTATATTGGGGGGCGCACCGATAACATCATGATGCGGCTGGTGGACGTATTGTATGCCTTCCCCGGCCTGCTGTTCATCATCCTGTTGATGGCGTTCTTCCGCAACCCACCTGAGAACCCGCAGACGACGTGGGAGCATTTTCGCTTCACGCTGTCACAGATTGACCGGCGCTTCGGCGGTCTGTTCTTCATCTTCATCGGCATCGGCCTGACGGCCTGGGAGAATATGGCCCGTCTGGCGCGCGGCCAGATCCTCTCGGTGAAGGAGAAGGAGTTCATTGAGGCGGCCCGGACCATCGGCGCCAAGCCCAGCCGGATCATGTTCCGCCATATCCTGCCCAACATCATCGGCCCGCTGATCGTGGCTGAAACGCTGGCGATCCCCAGCTACATCAGCACCGAAGCCTTCCTGAGCTTTATTGGGCTGGGCGTGAACCGGCCGACGCCCAGTTGGGGCTCCATGATCGCGGACGGCGCACAAGGCATCCGCTCGTATCCTCATGAGGCCGTCTTCCCGGCGCTGGCCCTGGCGATCACCATGTTCGCCTTCAACTTCCTGGGCGATGGCCTGCGCGACGCGCTGGACCCGCGCCTGCGCGGAACGCAGTAGTCGGAGGACAGAAGGCGGAGGACGGATGATCGGGCGCCCCGCCCTTCGCCCTCCGTCGGTCAGGCGATGCGTCCACATCTGTGGCTGGGCCTGCTGCTTCTGGTCATCGCTGCTGTTGTCGCCCAGGGCAGCCCTGCAGCGGTCCAGGCTTATACCCCCACACAACGCGACCTGGGCGCGGCGGTGTATATGCGCCGCTGCTCAACCTGCCACGGGGATAAGGGCCAGGGGCTGACGCTGGAATGGCGACAGACCTGGCCGGAGACGCATCAGAATTGCTCCACCCCCAAATGTCATGGTAAGCAACACCCGCCCGATGGCTTTGAGATCAAGGACAACTATGCCCCGGCAGTTATCGGGCCGGGGACGCTGACCCGCTTCCGCACGGCGCAGGCCCTGTTCGCCTACATCAGCACGACCATGCCCATGCACGCGCCGGGCACGTTGACCCAGGACGAGTATTGGGCGCTCACGGCTTTCCTGCTCGCCGCCCATGGTGTCCCTGCCGACGGTGTCCCGCTTGATTCAGCCACGTCTGGACAGATTATGCTGGCCGGTGGGACAGGGAGCGAACCTCTCCCTGCCCTCCCGGAAATTCAGGGGGGCGCACTTCATCCCCCAATGGGCGAGGCATCGGAGTCTGTCCCGTCCGCCTCGCCCGTGCCTGTGGACGCGGGGCAGGCCCCTTCCGCTGAGCGGTGGCCAGCGGTGGCCGCTGTGGGTCTGGCAGTGATCGGGCTTGGGTTGGCGGGCCTGGCGCTGCGGCGGGCCCGCCACCAGCCTCAGTAGATCACAGCAGCAGTGAGAGAACCGAACCGGGCTGAAGCCCGGTACTGGGTAGCCCGGTACTGGGCTTTGCCCCCCACCCCGGCCCTCCCCCGCAAAGGGGGGAGTCCGCCGGAGGATAGAATCCCCCGGCTACTCGTGTCAAACCCGCTACGCGCGTTTCTCAGAAGAAGCCGCCGATTAGAAATCGGCGGCGGGTTTTCCCTCCCCCTGGATGGGGGAGGGGCCGGGAGGGGGTGACAAATTCTTCGCTATCGCTCAGAATGACATTGCTTATCTCCCCTCTACCAGCAGGCTGTGGAAGTGAATGATGGTGGCGATACCCCGATAAAATTGGGCCAGGGCGAACTTCTCATTGGGGCTGTGGAAGCGGTCGTCGGGCAGGCCCAGGCCCATGAGGATGCTGGGGGCGCCGAGTGCTTTCTGAAAGGTGGCCACAATCGGGATGGAGCCGCCCTCGCGGGTGAAGACCGGGCGGACGCCGAAACCGGCCTCATAGGCTCGCGCCGCCGCTTCCATCGCCGGATGATGACGGTCCACCAGCGCCGGGGCGCCGTGCGCCAGACGGCGTACCTCCACCCGGACCGTGTCCGGCGCAATGCGCTGGATATGCTCCCGAAACAGCCGGTCAATCTCGTCGGGGTCCTGGTCGGCGACCAGGCGCATGGAGATTTTGGCCAGGGCCCGTGAGGGAATGACGGTCTTGGAGCCGGGGCCGGTCCAGCCGCCGATCACGCCATTGACCTCCAGGGTAGGCCGGGCGCCGATGCGCTCGGCGATGGTGTAGCCGGCCTCGCCCCAGCCTTTGGGGACGCCCGTCTCTCGCTTCAGGCGTTCTTCATTAAAAGGCAGCCGCGCCAGCTCCGCCCGCTCCTCACTGGACAGGAGGCGCACCTTGTCGTAGAATCCGGGGATGGTCACCCGCCCTTCCGCATCGTGGAGCGCGGCGATCATCTCGCAAAGCGCCTGGAGGGGGTTGTGCACGGCGCCGCCGTACTGGCCGGAGTGCAGATCGTGGTCAGGGCCGATCACTTCAACTTCCATATAGCACAGGCCGCGCAGACCATAGACGATGGAGGGCTGATCGGGGCCGAGGATGGTTGTGTCGGAGATGAGGACGACATCGGCAGCCAGCTCGGCGGTGTGTGCATAGACGTAGGCGTCCAGGTGGGCGCTGCCGATCTCCTCCTCGCCTTCGCACAGGACTTTCACATTCACAGGGAGCGCACCTGCGCTGCGCAGATAGGCTTCAATGGCCTTGAGATGGGCAAAGAACGGGCCTTTGTCGTCGGAGGCGCCGCGGGCAACCAGGTTGCCGTCGCGCACCTGCGGATCAAAGGGATCGCTGATCCACAGGTCCAGGGGATCAACCGGCTGGACATCATAGTGGCCGTAGATCAGGACGGTGGGCTTGCCAGGCGCGTGCAGCCAGTCGGCGACGACGACCGGATGGCCGGCGGTGGGGTCCACACGGACGTGTTCCAGGCCGATGGCGCGCATATGGTCGGCCAGCCATTCTGCCGCCCGGCGGATGTCGTCGGCGTGGTCGGGCAATGTGCTGATGGACGGGATGCGCAAGAGGGCTTTCAACTCTTCCAGAAAGCGGGCCTGATGTTCGTTAGCGTAAGCCAGCGCAGATTGTATGGTCATGACACCTCCTAAGAAGATGATGGGCTCCCCCTCCTAACCGGGCTACCCAGTACCGGGCTTCAGCCCGGTTAGGAGGGGGCATATCCATGCCTCCCACCGCACGGGGGCAAGGGGTGGGGGAGAGTATAGCACAAAACAGGTGGGCGGCGAAAATGGATGACCTGGAATATGAGCTTCGCGCTCGCGTCGCGGGCGCTGTGCGCTTTGACGCCATGACGCGCGCGTTATATAGCACCGACGCCAGCATTTACCAGATCGCGCCTGTCGGTGTGGTCATCCCCAGACACATGGACGATGTGCGGGCGACGGTGGAAATTGCCGCGCGGCACGGCGTTCCCTTGTTGCCGCGTGGCGCCGGAACCAGCCTGGCCGGGCAGGCCGTCGGTCAGGCTGTACATGTAGACATGTCCAGGTGGCTGACGGCGATCCTGGAGATCAACACCGAGGAGCGCTATGCCCGCGTCCAGCCAGGCGTTGTGCTGGAGGCGCTGAACGCGGCGCTGCGGCCTCACGGCCTGATGTTCGCGCCCGATCCCGCCACAGCGAACCGCTGCGTGATCGGCGGCATGATTGGCAACAATGCCAGTGGGGCACGCTCGCTCGTCTATGGCAAGACGGTGGACCATGTGCTGGAGGTGCAAGCGCTATTGGCGGATGGCTCGGAGGTCACCTTTGGGCCACTGGATGCCAGTGGCCTGGCGGCCAAACTGCGGGCACCGGGGCGCGAGGGCCAGATTTACCGTACAGTCAAGGCACTGGTGGAGGCCCACGCCGATGAGATTCGCGCCCGTTATCCCCGGATCATGCGGCGTGTGGGCGGCTACAACCTGGACGAGTTCGTGGGTGAGCGGCCTTGGAACCTGGCGAAGCTGATCGTCGGCTCAGAGGGCACGCTGGCGGTGGTCACCGAAGCCAGGTTGAACCTGGTGCCGCGCCCGAAGCACACGGTGCTGGACATCTTCCACTTTGACGACCTGGCCGAGGCGCTGGAGGCCGTCCCCGCTATCCTGGCGATGGCGGGCCCCGGGCTTTCGGCAATTGAACTGCTTGACCGGACCATCCTGCGCCTGGCGCTGGAGAACCTGGAGACGGCGCGGCGGGCCGGGTTCATTCAAGGCGACCCGGCAGCGGTGCTCATCGTGGAGTTCAGCGGCGCTGTGGAGGCCGAACTGGCAGCGCAGGCCGAGGCGCTGGAGGCCCGGCTGCGCTGGCCGTGTGTCCGCCTGCGCGACCCGGCGGCGCAGGCGAATGTCTGGGCGGTGCGCAAGGCCGGGCTGGGGCTGCTCCTGGGGATGAAGGGCGACCGCAAGCCGGTGGCCTTCGTGGAAGATACGGCGGTGGCGCCGGAACGCCTGCCGGACTATATCCGCGCCTTTGACGCGCTGGTGCGCGAGCAGGGCACGACCGCAGCCTACTACGCCCATGCCAGCGTCGGCTGCCTGCATGTGCGGCCCCTGCTTGACCTGAAACGGCCTGAGGACGTGGCCCGAATGCGGGCCATCAGCCAGGCGGTCAGCGACCTGGTGCTCAGCTTCGGCGGGGCGATGAGCGGCGAGCACGGCGATGGGCTGGCACGCTCCTGCTACAATGAGAAGCTGTTCGGCCCCACCCTGTATCAGGCGTTCCGCCAGCTCAAGGCGGCTTTTGATCCCCAGGGCCTGCTCAACCCCGGCAAGAAGGTGGACGCGCCGCCCATGGAGGCCAACTTGCGCACGCAGGCTGGGCCGATTGAGCTACGTGGTCCGGCGCCGGCGGTGGAGCGCGCCCACGTGGGCGCAACGCACTTTCGTTTCGCCGCCGAGGGTGGTTTTGTGCGGGCCGTTGAGCTGTGCAACGGCAACGGCGCCTGCCTCAAGCTGAGCGAGGGGACAATGTGCCCTTCGTATCGGGTGACGCGCGAGGAGGCGCACACGACGCGGGGGCGGGCCAACGCGCTGCGTGCAGCCATCTATGGCGTCCTGCCGCCGGGGGCGCTCACCAGCCAGCAGATGGTTGCGGTCCTGGACCTGTGCCTGGCGTGCAAGGCGTGCAAGGCGGAGTGCCCCTCTAATGTGGATATGGCGAAGCTCAAGGCCGAGTTCCTGGCCGCTTATCACGCCGCGCATGGCACGCCGCTGCGCGACCGCGCCTTCGCCCACATCGCCAGGATCAGCCGCATCGGCAGCGCCTTTGCGCCGCTGTCCAATTGGGTTGTGCGCAGCCGCCCGGCCCGCTGGGCACTGCAACGCTTCCTCGGCGTGGATGCACGCCGCCCGTTGCCCCCCTTCGCCCGCCCCAGCTTCCCGGCGCGCTATCGTGCGCGACAGGGGATGGGGGAGGGGGGACGGAAGGTCGTCCTCTATGATGATACGTTCATGCGCTACAACTGTCCGGAGGTGGGCGAGGCGGCGGTGGCGGTGCTGGAGGCGGCAGGCTATGAGGTGTTGGTGGTGGAGCACCCCTGTTGCGGCAGGCCGATGATCTCCAGGGGGCTGCTGGACGAGGCCCGTAAAGTGGCCGCCGCCAATGTCGCTGCGCTGGCGCCCTATGCCGGGCGCGGCATCCCCATCGTCGGCTGTGAGCCAAGCTGTATCCTGAGCTTTCGCGACGAGTATCCGGACCTGCTGGATGGGCCGGAAGTGCAGGCCCTGGCCAGGCATAGTTACATGTTGGAGGAATTCATTGCCCAGGAGCACCTGGCCGGTCGCCTGAAGCTGACCTTCGCCGAGCATGGGCAGCAGGCGCTCCTGCACACCCACTGTCATGAGAAGGCGCTCCTCGGCAGTGCCCCGGCGCGGGCCGCGCTGGTGCTGGCCGGATACGTGGTTGAAGAGGTGGATGCAGGCTGCTGTGGCCTGGCGGGGGCCTTCGGCTTTGAGGCGGAGCATTACGATCTCTCACTGGCGATCGGCGCCGGGCGCCTGTTCCCGGCGGTGGAGAGTGCCAGCCACGATCAGGTCATCGTTGCGTCAGGCGTCTCCTGCCGCCAGCAGATCGCCCATGCAACCGGGCGACGGGCACTGAGCCTGGCGGAAGCCTTACAGCAGGCCGGGGCGCAGCGCCTGGTGGAGCTGGACGATGGATGAAGGCCCGCCGGGGGATAGATTCTTCGTTGTGCTCAGAATGACAACAGGATGTCATGCTGAGCGATAGCGAAGCATCTCAGGCGTAGCCGCCGATTTCTACCCGGTGGCGGGTTATTGGGCTAAAGCCAGGACTTTCGCTATAATTGAGAATCCTTGACCTCTCCCTTTTCTCCTCTCCTGAGAGGGGAGCCAGGGGAGTGCATGCGAACACAGGTACGAGCTGGGGGTGGTTTGGGGTTGATACGTCCAAAAATATCCCTGATGGCTCAGGGGGTGTTCTTCTTGGGCCTGGCTGTCCTCCTGGGCATTGTGCGACCGACATCGGCCCGCCTGATGGCCGCGCTCCCCAATTTCTGTGGCGCACTCGTTCCCCCCAACGATGGCCTGCCCGAACTGCCCGCCTCCGATCTGTTCACCCTGATGAACGCACTCGGCCCGGCGCTGGCCGCCCGCCAGCAGAACGCGGCCTTCCCTCACCCTACCGCGACGGTGTGCGTCGCTCGCGCCTGGGGGCGTGGTGAATGGGCGCTGATCGCCTTGCGGGCGGTGAACGCGCGTGGGGCCAGCCAGGACGAACTGGCGCTGGCCTATCGCGCCAATGGAACCTGGGCGGTCGCCTTTCCTGAGACATTGTATTACATTGAATGGCTCAACGCCATCCCCCGCGATCTCTTGCCCCAGACGATCAAGGCGGTCACTGCCCACCCGGCGGTTCTCGCCGATCCCTCGCAAGGCGAGTATGCTCTGCCCTATCTTGCCGGGAGCAGTGCGCTCACCGTCCGCGCTGGCGTGGACCACGACAACGCGATTGATTTTTCCATGCCCAGCGGCACCCCCGTCCTGGCGGCCCGCAGCGGCAGGATTGAGAAGATCGTGCAGGGGAATGACCTGTGCGGCTGTAGCCCGCTGTTCGCCCTATACAACAACTACATCATCATTGATCACGGTGACGGCGAGAAGTCCTATTACCTGCACATCGCCACAAACAGCGTCCCGCCCGACCTGCGCGAGGGCAGTTTTGTGGAGCGCGGGACGCTGATCGCGCTTAGCGGCGCAGTGGGCTACACCTGTAGCCTGGTCGGCGAGGGCTGCGGCCCACATCTGCATTTTGAGGTGCGGCGCCAGGAGGCCCGCATCCGCCCGCGCTTCGCGGAGACCGCCGCTGACATCCTCTCCTGGCAGGTCTATACCTCCACGAACGTGCTTGCGCTGCGCTCGGTAGCCGCCCCCTATGGCCGACCGGTCACAGGCGATTTCAATGGCGATGGCCGCGCCGACCTGGCCGTTTTCATGGAGGGGGCCAGCACATGGTACGTGGCGGCCTCGGCAGGGGACGGGCTGAGCGCCTATCGGGGCTGGCTCGGTGGCATGCCTGACCCCTCTCCCCTCGTGGGGGAGAGAGCGGCGCGGCTGGTGGGCGACTTTGACGGAGATGGCCGCACAGACGTGGGGTTGTTCTATGCCGGGAGCGGTACGGTTTTCATAGCGCGCTCCACCGGACAGGGTTTCACCGGCTACACGGCGTGGCTGGCCGATCCCGGCGCCGGGCGCGCCGGCCCGCCGCTCGTCGGCGACTTCAACGGCGACCGGCGGGCGGACCTGGCCCTGCCGCAACCGGATGGCACCTGGGCCACAGCCATCTCCGCTGGAACGCACTTTGACCTGCCAACCTCTCCCCCTTCCCCTCCCCTGCGAGGGGAGAGGAGCGCGGGCGATTGGAGCCGGTGGTTCGCTGCCGATATGGACGCGGATGGCCGGGATGACCTGGTGGCCTATTCCGCCGAGACCGGCGGGTGGGATGTGGCCCTCTCCCAGGGCACGCACTTCGCGCCCCCGGCACGCTGGATCACGCAGTTCGGCAATGGCTCCTCGGCCCAACTTGTGGGCGATTTCAACGGCGATGGCCGGGCGGATGCGGCTACCTTTGCGGGCTACTACGGGGATTGGTGGATAGCGCTCTCCGATGGTCATCGCCTGCTGCCGCCCACACAATGGCTGACCCGGCTGGGCATGGGCATGAGCGATCAGCTCGCTGCCGATTTCAACGGCGATGGCCGCGCCGATGCCGCCGCCTTCCAGGCCCAGACCGGCGTCCTGGATGTGGCCATCTCCAACGGCTGGGTGTTCCGCTTCCCGGCCCGCTGGCTTTACGGCTATCTCACGCCTGCCGTGGCTTCACAGGACTGATGTTGAGTAGATGGGACCTGGCTTACCTCTTCCATACGCCCTGGGATACCGGCATCACGCCACCGGAACTGGTGGAGCTGGTGGAGAGCGGGGCCGTACCGCCAGGGCGGGCGCTTGACCTGGGCTGCGGCACAGGCACCAACGTTATCTATCTGGCGCAGCATGGCTTTGAGGCCGTGGGGGTGGATGTGGCCTGGCTGGCGCTGTGGCGGGCGCGGCGCAAGGCCAAAGCCGCCGGTGTCCAGGCCCGCTTTATCCGGGCCAGCGTCCTGGCCCTGGAGAACCATCCCGATCCGGCCCTGCGCCAGCCGTTTGACTTCTGCCTGGACATCGGCTGCCTGCACAACTTCGGGCCAGAAGAACGCGCGCGCTACGTGGCCGGGCTGCGCCGCCTGTTGCGCCCTGGCGGCCTGTACCTGCTCTACGCCTTTGGGCCGAGGCTGATGGGGAGGCGCCTGGTGGGGCTGACCTCAGAGCAGATCAGGGAGAGCCTGGGCGAGGGCTTCCGGCTGCGCTGGGAGCGCCAGGGCAGCGAGCGCGGCGCGCCTTCGGGCTGGTACTGCTTTGAAAAGATGGGGCGGATGATGCCATGACGTCCCCTTCGGCGACAGGGATCAAGGAAATGCGGGGCGCCTGATGTCTGTGCTGTTGCTGTTCCTGGATGGTGTGGGTCTGGGGGAGGACGACCCGGACACGAACCCCTTGGCGCGGGCGGAGATGCCCGTCCTGAGCGGCCTGCTGGGTGGGCGGCGCCTGCTACGTAGCACGCCGCCGGTCCAGACGGAGCGGGCGCTGTTCATCCCCACCGATGCCACTTTAGGCGTTCCGGGCAGGCCCCAAAGCGCCACCGGTCAGGCAACCATCCTGACGGGCGTCAATGCGGCGGCGCTGTTGGGCGAGCATTGGGGCCCCAAGCCCGATGGGCGGCTGCGCCCGCTCCTGGAGCGCGGCACCCTGTTCCACCATGCGCTAGCGGCGGGCCGCACCGCCGCGCTCCTGGACGCTTATCCGCCGCGCTACTTCGCTGCCTTGGAGGGGGGCCGGCGGCTACTCTCCGCTGTACCTCTGGCCGCCACTACCGCCGGATTGCGCCTGTTCACTGCTGAGGATCTGTATGCTGGCCGGGCGCTACCGGCGGATTTCACCGCCGTGGGCTGGCGCGACCGCCTGGGGTATACCGATGTGCCTGTGCTCACGCCACCCCAGGCGGGGCAGCGCCTGGCCCAACTGGCTCGCGCCTACGATTTCAGCTTCTTTGAGCACTGGCCGCCCGATGTCCTCGGCCATCGTGGCACGATGGAGGAAGCTGTGGCCGCGTTGGAGCAGTTTGACGCTGTCCTCGGCGGCCTGCTGGACGCCTGGGATGAGGCGCGTGATCTCCTCATCCTCACCAGCGACCATGGCAACCTGGAGGACCTCTCACACCGGCACCATACGCGCAACCCGGTCCCCACGATCCTGGTGGGTGACGGCTATCGTCTGTCGTCCTTCGTCCGTCGCCCGTCCTTTGATCTGACCCAGATTGCCCCCCTGATCCTGTCTGTGCTTGCTTGATGAACGAATTGCCTGTAGCATCAAAGTGTAACCTTAGAGCTGTCACCCATGCCGGTTGCTGCTGATCTCTACAAGCAGGTCATGCGCCACTTTCCCAGTGGCGTTACCGTCGTGACCCTCCGCGCAGGCGAAGAGATTCACGGCCTGACGGTCTCGGCCTTCTGCTCCGTCTCACTTGAGCCGCCGTTGGTGCTGGTGTGCATCGGCACCGATCTCTACAGCCACGCTATGATAGAGCGCGGCAAGTGCTTTGCGGTGAATTTCTTGAGCCAGGACGATGCCGAACTGTCTGACCGCTTTGCCGGACGTCTGCCAGGGATCACCGACCGCTTTGCCGGGTTGAGCTATTCTACTGCGGCCACCGGCGCGCCTATCCTGGAGCGGTGCATCGCCTATCTGGATTGCAGCGTCTATGCGGCCTATCCGGGCGGCGATCACACCATTTATGTGGGCCTGGTGGAGGCGGCAGGCGTCCAGCGCCGGGCACTGCCCCTGGTGTATTATCAGGGCAATTATCGGCGCCTGGCCTTGTAAGATTTCGCTTGTGTGCTATAATCCTGCTGGTTGACGTTTGACGCCAGACAGTTGACGTTGAACGCCTCGGTTTTCGGTCCCCGGTCTTTACGGGAGAGGGGGTGAGGGAAGATGTCTGTGAATGCTCCACCCTTACCAATCCGGCCGGCGGCGGTCGCCGGGGCTTTTTATCCTGCCGCTGCCGCCGCGCTGAAACGGGCGGTTCTGACTTACCTGGATGAGGCCCAACCACCCGACGTTATCCCACGTGCCGTTATCGCGCCCCATGCGGGTTACATTTATTCTGGCCCTACGGCTGCTTATGCGTTTAAGGCCCTGGAGAATGTCCCGCGTCGCCCCTGGACGGTCTATTTGATGGGGCCAGCGCACTTCATTCCCCTCATGGGTGTGGCGCTGGGCCGGTTTGAGGCCTTTGAGACGCCGCTGGGGAATGTGCCTGTGGCTACCGGGCAGGTCGCTGCTATGTTGCAGAACTCGCGGGTCTATCAAGAGTCGCCGGTGGCCCACGCGCCAGAACATTCGCTGGAGGTGGAGTTGCCCTTCCTGCAAATGACCCTGGGCGATTTCCGCATCGTGCCCATGCTCTTCGGCGATGTGGACCCGGCGGAGGTCGCTGAAGACCTGGACAGGTGGCTGGATGAGGACAGCCTGATCGTGGTCAGCTCTGATTTGAGCCACTATCACGATTATGACACGGCGCGGCGGCTTGACCAGCGTCTGATCGCCGATCTGCTGGCGGGGGACATCGCCGCTGTCGCGCGGGGGCAGGCCTGTGGCCTGTTGCCTATTCTAACGCTGATGTATCTGGCGCGGTCGCGAGGCTGGCGGCCGGTGTTGCTTGACTATCGCAATTCCGGCGACACCGCTGGCGACAAATACAGGGTGGTGGGATATGCCAGCGTCGCCTATGTCTGAGCCGCAACAAGAAAGCGAAGGGGAAGCCTCGTCCCCACAGCCTGCCCCGCTTACGCTGGAGGAGCGGCGGCTGCTGCTGACGCTGGCACGACGCGCGATTGAGGCCGCTGTCACCGATCACGTTATCGTCCTGCCGGACGAGAGCACGCTGCCGGAGCGGTTGCTGCAACCCGGCGCCAGCTTTGTCACCCTGACGACGCGCGACAATGGGGAATTGCGTGGTTGCACCGGCTCCATGGAGGCGACCGAGCCGCTGGCCATCAATGTGTGCTACTGCGCGGTGCAGACGGCGCTGTATGATTATCGCTTTCCGCCGGTGAGTGCGGATGAGCTGGCGGAGCTGGAGATTGAGATCTCCGTCCTCACCGAGCCACAGCCGCTGGAGTTCGCCTCACCAGAGGAGCTGTTGCGCATCCTGGATGAGACCAGGCCAGGGGTGTTGATCCAGCGCGGGGTGCACCGGGCGACCTTCTTACCCCAGGTGTGGGAGCGGCTGCCCGATGCCGCCACGTTCCTGGCCCACCTCTGCCTCAAGGCGGGCTTACCGGCGGACGACTATTTGCGCCCCGGCCTGCAGGTGTTCACTTACCAGGTGGAGAAGTTTACGGAGAGCGAGGTCTTCTCCGTCGCCGGCCAGGCGTAGCCGTCGGTTAGAAATCGACGGCTACGCCTGGGAAACCCGGTAGGGGCGCGATTTATCGCGCCCTTTGATACCAGAAGCCGTCGGATTTCATCTGATAGCGGCTGCTACTGATCACTGTCTGCCTTATATAGCCCCCAGGCCTGGAGGACCGGCAGGGTGAAGATGATGCCGGTGTTGGGCTGAGACAGCGGGCCGACAATCGCCTCAGTCGTTCGCACGATGGCCTCCACATCCACACTATCATCCAGCACAGCGAACAAGGTATAATGACGCTCCTGGTGGCCGACCATCAGCGAGCGCAGGCTGGGGAAGATAGGGGTATCGTCGCGCAGGTTGCGCCGAAGCACGTGGCGCATACCGGCGCTGTCAATGATCGTCGCCTCGTGCACGCCCGCTTCCTCCCAGGCGCGCAGGACGCTCCAGCCCTCGTCCACCTGGAAGAGTACTGCGACCAATAATTTAGCCATCTTCTATCTCCGTTGCCTCCTTTGGGCGTGGTTTGGGCAGCGCTTCTATCGCCTCGGCAAACACCAGACGCAATAGAAGCGGTGTCACCAGCGTAGTGAACAGGACCATAATCACAACTGCTGTAAATATCTCAGGCGTCACCAGCCCCTGGGCCAGGCCAACGGTGGCGACGATTAGCCCAACCTCGCCCCGTGAGACCATGCCCACGCCGACGCGGAGGGCCTCAGCGGAGGCGAACCCGGCCAGGCGTGCCCCCAGCCCGGCGCCGATGATCTTGGAAATCACCGCAATCAGGCAGACAACCAGGGTGAAGGCCAGCAGGTCCATTGTGAGCGCACGTGCGTTTGCCTCCAGCCCGATGCTGACGAAGAAGACCGGCACGAAGAGGGCGTAGGCCAGCGTGTGCATGCCGCGTTCAATCTCCTCGCGCAGGGCACTGCGGCCAAAGCCCAGGCCGGCGATAAAGGCGCCGGTGATGGCTGCGACGCCGCCAACGACCTCAGCGGACCAGGCCAGGAAGAAGGTCAGGACCACCGCCAGGGTGGTGATGCCTTCGCTCACCGGCAACCGCGAGACAGCGCGTGTCAGCCAGGGCAACACCCACAATCCCAGGGCCAGTGCCCCACCCAGGTAGAGCGCCATGCGCAGCGCCAGGCCCAGAAGGGTGATAATCCCACTTCCTTCCGGGCCGCCGCTGAGCGCCAGAAATAGCGAGAGCACCAGGATGACCAGCACGTCGTCAATCACGGCAGCGCCCAGGAGCGCGATGCCCTCGCGGCGACGCAGCACGCCCAGCTCAATCAAGGTCTGGGCCGAAATGCTGACGCTTGTGGCCGAGAGGATTACGCCGACGAAGAGCGCCTGCAGCGGGGAGAAGCCGAAGAGGAGTGTGGCAATGGCACCGAGGACGATGGGCGCGAGCACGCCGAGCGTCCCGGCGAACGTCGCCACCTGCCCGGCCCGCGCCATCTCACCCAGGTCAATCTCCATCCCGGCGACGAACATCAGCAGGATCACACCGACCTCGGCCAGGTACTTGATCGTCTCCGGTAGGTGGCTATCGGAGAAGGCGGGCAGGCCGAACAGGTTGATGACGCTTGGCCCAAGCACCAGCCCGGCCAACAGTTCGCCCAACACGAAGGGCTGCCCCCAGCGGGCGCTGAGCAGGCCGCCGATTTTAGCCGCGGTGATGATGACGCCGAGCGCCAGCAGAAACTGCAGAAAAGGGCTCATGGGACACCTCTGGGTTTATCGCCTCCTTACCTGCTCAGGTATCAACCTGATTTTAGCACAGAAACCTGAGGGGTGCTTGCAGTTAAACTCAGATATATCGGTTTTAATCTCCAATGTGTCCCCCCACCCCAACCCTCCCCCGCAAGGGGGGAGGGGGCATATTCCCTCCCCCTGGATGGGGGAGGGTGAGGGAGGGGGAATACACCCGTCAAACTCGCCGGGCTTGTGCAGGTCCGACATCTGGGCTATAATGGTTGCCGACTCATAAGGTGGCTGACCCCATGAAATATAGGGATACGCCTCAAGGCTCACGCTCAGCGGCACCATGAATCTAGCCGTAGAATTTGATCATGTTTCCAAGTTGTTCCGGCTGCGCGATGAACGCCCCCGTTCGTTCCAGGAGGCTGTGATTCGCGCCTTCCATCGTCAGCGCCTCTCGTCCAGCTACGAGCTGTGGGTGCTGCGGGATGTGAATTTCACCGTCCTGGCGGGGGAAACGCTGGGGATCATTGGCCCGAACGGCGCCGGCAAGAGCACCCTGCTGAAGCTGGTGGGGCGCATCCTGGAGCCGACCAGGGGCCGGGTGCGGACCTATGGGCGGGTGGCCGGGCTGCTGGAGATCGGCACGGGCTTCCATCCCGATTTGACCGGGCGCGAGAACATCTACCTGTATGGATCGCTCCTGGGGCTGAGGCGCGGCGAGCTGGCCAGCCGCTTTGATGCCATCGTGGACTTCGCCGGCATCGGCCCCTTCCTGGATATGCCCGTGCGCCACTACTCCTCCGGCATGTACATGCGGCTGGGGTTCTCTGTGGCCACCAGCGTGGATGCCGACATCTTGCTGATTGACGAAGTGCTGGCCGTAGGCGATCAGGTCTTCCAGGCCCAATGCCTGGAACGCATTCGTGAGTTGCAGCGACAGGGCGTGACTATTCTGCTGGTCTCGCACGATCTCAACACCGTGCGCCAGTTTTGCAAGTCGGCCATCTGGCTGGAGGACGGCGAGGTCCGCGCCCAGGGCCCGGTGGACGATGTGGTGGGCCGCTACCTGGGCCAGACCTGGCATGGAGTCAGTGGGCATCCCGTTGGCAGGGGAACGGCGGAAGGCGTCGCCCGGCGCTGGGGCTCCGGCGAGGCCCAGATCGTGGATGTCCGCTTCTATGACGCCCAGGGGCAGGAGCGGGAGGTGTTCATCACAGGCGAGTCGTTTACGGCCCGTATCGCCTATCACGCCTATAAGCGGATTGAGTGGCCCGCCTTCGGGGTGGCGATTTACCGTGACGACGGCACCCATATCAATGGCCCCAACACGACGACCTCCGGCTACGATATCCCTTATATTGAGGGCGATGGCGTCGTTGAGTACACCATTCCCAGCCTGCCGCTTCTGGCCGGGACGTATGAGTTCTCGGCGGCGATCTACGATTACTATTCGCGCCACCCCTATGATCACCAGCATCGCATGTACACCTTCCGTGTCCAGCAGGGACGCCTGAAGGAGCGGGAGGGCACGATCTACATTCCCAGCACATGGCATCACCAGGTCAGTGAGCCGGTGGTATGACTGCGCCTGTCCATCTTCCCAGCGCTTCTCTCATCGTATTGAACTGGAATGGCCGGGAGTTGCTCACCCGTTGCCTGCCCTCGGTCCTGGCCCAGGAGTACCCTGAGGCCGAGGTGCTGGTGGTGGACAATGGCTCCACCGATGGCTCCCTGGAGTGGCTCGCTTCGGCTTATCCTCAGGTCCGCCTCCTCCCCCAGGGGCGCAATCTGGGCTATGCCGGTGGGATGAACGCGGGCCTGCGCGTGGCACAGGGGGAGCTGATCGCCTTTCTGAACAACGATGTGATCTTGCGGCCCGATTGGTTGCGCCAACTGGCTGGGGTCATGGTCGCGGATAGGCGCATCGGCGTGGCCGGGTGCAAGCTGCTCTACCCCGAAGGCAACCTGATCCAACATGCGGGCGGCATCCTCCGTTATCCTCTGGCGCTGCCAGATCATTATGGCTTCCGCCAGCCGGACACGGGCCAGTTTGACGCGATCAGGGATGTGGACTATGTGACGGGCGCGGCCTTCGTGGCGCGTCGCGAGATGCTTGACCAGATCGGCGCCTTTGACGAGGGCTTCTACTTCTACTTTGAGGATACGGACCTCTGCTTTCGGGCCCGCGCCGCCGGCTGGCGCGTGGTGGTCGTCCCTCAGGCGGTGGCAACCCATCTGGAGTCGGCCACGGCGGTGCGGGATAGCCCTTCCTACTACACGTTGTTCCATCGCGGGCGCCTGCACTTCGTGCTCAAGCACTACACGCCACAGCAGTTTCTGGAGGACTTCCTGCCCGCCGAGCGAGCACGCTGGCCGGAGGGCATCGCCGCCGACGAGCGCGAGCCGCTGCGCCAGGCGTATCGCGAAACAGCCAGGCACCTGAATGCGATCCTGTCAGCCCGGCCTGGCCCGGCACAGGGGACGGAGATCCATCCAGCGACGATTGAGCGCATACGCCAGGGGTTGTATGACCTGGCGGCGTTGGCTGCCTCCCGGCCCATAGATGCACTGATAGACTCTCTCTACGCGCGTGCTACACTGCGTGAGCACGTCTTCGTCTCCCATGTGCCCATCATTGGGCCGCTGATCGGGCGCTTCCGCGCGCTGTGGAACAGCGTCTCAACGCGCTGGTACGTTCTGCCCCTGGCGGCGCAGCAGTCTGAGTTCAATACCCTGGTATCTCAGGCGCTGGAGGAGCAGCAGGTGCGACTAGAGGAGATGCAAGCGAGCCTCGCCCTGACGTCTCAGGCGCTGGAGGCGATGCAAGCGAACCTTATCGCCCTGGATCGGCAGATGACGGCTCTGACGCGCCGGGTCGCGATTGCAGAGCGGCAGTGGCGCCCAGATGGCGATCAGCATCTGGCAGACCAGGGCGATGTACCCCATCCTCCGGATACCGCACCGTAAACGGTGCAGCTTTGCGAGCGATGCGCATTGCCTACTTTAGCCCGCTACCGCCCCAACGCAGCGGCATCTCTGACTATAGCGCCGCGCTGTTGCCCCATCTTGCGCGTGGGGCCGAGATTGAGTTGGTTGTGGAGGATGGGTTCCAGCCGGATGCGGCCCTGGCGTCGGCCTTCCCGGTGCGGTCACTGACCGCGTTTGAACGGCGCTGGCTGCGCTACGATGTCTGTCTGTACCAGGTGGGCAATAGCATCCTGCACACCTATATCTACAAGGCACTGAGCGCTTATCCCGGCATCACCGTACTGCATGAGGTTTTCCTTCATCATGGCATCGCCGATAGCACGGCCTGGCGCGGTGACTTTGCCGGCTATGTGCGCGAAATGGGCTACAGCTATGGGATGGAAGGCGTGCATATTGCCCAGGCGGTGCGTCGGGGGGAGCGCCCCTATCCTCTGTTCACGCACCCTTTAAACGAACGGGTGCTTGACCTGAGCCTGGGGGTGATCGTCCACAGCGCCTATGCCCGCGACCACGTGTTGGCCAGCCGACCGCACCTCTATGTGGCCCACATTGCGCCGGGGGTGGCGTTGCCCTCCCCTATGCCCGATGCGCGGGCGCGGCTGGGCCTGCCGGAGGATGCCTTGATCGCGGGCTCTTTCGGGCTGGTGACGCCGGAGAAACAGGTGGGCCTGGCCTTGCGGGCCTTTGCCCACCTGCGCGCCCGTCGGCCAGAAGCGATGTATCTCATTGTAGGCGAGGTGCTGGAAACGCACCCCCCGCTCATGCCCTTGATCACGGAGCTGGGGCTGCAAGAGAGCGTTCACTTCACAGGCCGCGTGCCTGACCTGGCGACGTTCACGGCCTACATCGCTGCGACGGATATTGCCATAAATCTGCGCTATCCGACTGTGGGCGAAACTTCGGCCAGCCTGTTGCAGGTGATGGCCGCTGGCGTGCCCGCCATTGTCACCGATGTGGGCTGGTATCATGAGCTGCCGGAGGGGACGTGCCTGAAGCTACCGCCGGAGGCGGATGAAGCCGCGTTGGCCGAGGCGCTACAAACGCTGGCAGGCGACCCGGGCCGCCGTCAGCAGATCGGCGCTGCGGCTCGTGAGTACATTGCACAAAACCATCGTTGGGAGGACGTGGCTAACGCTTATCTGGCGTTTATCCGTGACGTGCTGACACGCTGATGCGTATCCTACATATTGTTCAACGCTATTGGCCTGGGTTTGGCGGGGCAGAAAAGCATCTCCAGGAGATCTCTGAGCGGCTGGTCCGCGACGGACATGAGGTCACGGTCTATACCACCGATGCGGGTGACTTTCAGTACCTTTGGGATGGGCGTAAAACCCCTGTGGAAACGCTGGAGGAGGTTCACAATGGCGTCAGCATTCGGCGCTTCCGGCTGCGCCATTTCCCGCTCTCCTATCGGACCTTCCCGGCGATGCGACGCGCGTTGGTGATGCTCTCGGACCTGGCGTCCTGGTGGCCTGACGCGCGGGGAGGGCGAGAGAAAGGGGTGTGGGTCAACCTGCTGTTCCGGCTGGCTCACTATATGCCCTGGGTGCCCGGCCTGGCGCGTGCCCTGCGGGAGGCGCACGGCCAGTTTGATGTGGTGGCTGGCATGACGATCCATTATGAGTCCCTGTTGGAGCCAGGCTGGCGCCACGCCCGGCGCGAAGGGATCCCCTTTCTGCTCTATCCGCTCATCCATCTGGCCGAATCCGAGCGCAGCTCACTGCGCCGCTATCACACCATGCGCCACCAACTGGCCCTGGCGCGGGCCAGCGATGTCATTTTCGCCCAGACGGGGCTGGAACGAGATTTTTGGGTGCGGCAGGGGGTGGCGCCGGAGCGGGTCGTCGTGGCTGGCGTTGGGATCAACCCCTGGGAGCTGGCCGGCGGTGACGCAGCGCGGGCGCGCGCCCGCTTTGGCCTGACCCGCCCGGTTGTGCTGGCGTTGGGCGCAGCAGCCTATGATAAGGGCACGTTCCATACGGTGGAGGCCATGCGCCGCCTGTGGGCGCAGGGCGTGGATGCAGACCTGGTGATCGCCGGGGCAGTGACGGATGGGTTCGCCCGCTGGCTAAGGGCCTCTGAGCGGGGGAAGAGCGATGCGCGGCTGCGGGTGTTGGGGAGCGTAAGCGATGCGGAGAAAATAGACCTGCTGGCTGCGGCCTCGGTCCTGGCGCTGCCCTCGCGCACCGATTCCTTCGGCATCGTCTTCCTGGAGGCCTGGCTATATGGCCGGCCGGTGGTTGGCGCAGCGGCAGGGGGCATCCCGGAGGTGATTGCGGATGGTCAGGATGGCTATGTCGTGCCCTTCGGCGATGTGGAAGCGCTGGCCGAAAAGCTGGCGCGTTTGCTGGCGGATCCAGACCTGGCGCGGCGGATGGGCGAGGCCGGCCGCCGCAAGGTGCTGGCGCAGCATACCTGGGATCATGTATATGCACGGGTGAAGCCAAGTTATGAGCGAGCATGTGAACGACGATCAAATCCAGTTTGACCCACAAGGCGAGATTGATATTGAGGACATCATGCGCCAGATCCGCGCGCATATTGCCCGGCGACAGGGGCAGGCGCCGGGCCTGGTTGTGCCGCCGCGCCAGGGGCGCCTGAAGCCAGAGCTCTATGATGAACTTTACCAGGCCAATGTGGCCTATGATAAGGCCTACGTCTCGCTTGACCTGACGCCGACCCGCCTTCCGCTTGTGGGGGGGCTGTGGCAGCGGCTACGCCGGGCGGCGCACAACCTGGTCCTCTTCTACGTCAACCGGCTGGGGGCGGCGCAGATTGCCTTTAATCGTCACACTGTCCGCGTGCTGAACGAGATCGTGCGCAGCCTGGATGAGGACGAGACGCAGGAGCGGGTGGCGCGGCTGGAACGCGAGGTGGCCGAGTTGCGCGCGCAATTGCACGGGGGACAGATGCCCAGGGACGGATGACCAAGATCGCGTTCGTCCCACCCTGGTATGGCGCTGACATCCCTGGCGGCGCAGAGGCGTATACCCGCCGAACGGCTGAGGAGCTACATCGGCGGGGCTTTGAGGTGGAAGTGCTGACGACCTGCGTGCGCGATTTCTACGCGGATTGGGGCCAGAACCACTACCGCGAGGGCCTAGATGAGGTGAACGGTGTCCCTGTCCGGCGCTTCCGCGTGCGGCAGCGCGACCGCGCGGCCTTTGATGCCGTGAACTTTAAACTGATGCACGCTGTGCGAGTGACACCGCAGGAGGAGCGACTCTTCATTGAGGAGATGATCCATAGTGAGCCGCTGTACCGCTTCATCGCAGAGCACCGCGATGAGTATGTCTTCTTCTTCATCCCCTACATGTTCGGCACAACCGTGCGCGGCGCGATGATCTGTCCGGAGCGCTCCTGGCTGATCCCCTGCCTGCATGATGAGTCCTATGCCCGATTGAGCCTGTATCCGCCGGTGTTTCGCGCCGTGCGTGGGCTGTGGTTTCTGTCCGAAGCGGAGATGGAACTGGCGCAGCGCCTGTACGGGCTACCTGCCCGGCCCGACCAGCACATGGTCCTGGGGGGCGGGGGCATAGATACAGGTTACGCAGGCGATGCGGCGGCGTTCCGTCGCCGCACAGGGATTGACGGGCCATTTGTGCTCTACGCCGGGCGCAAAGATGCCAGCAAGAACCTGCCGCTGCTGATGGACTATTTCCGCCGTTACTGGCAGGAACACGGTACGGATCTGGCGCTGGTGCTGATCGGCGGCGGGCCGCTGAGCGGCAACTTCGGCCAGGGCATTGTTGACCTGGGCTGGGTCTCGGACCGGGAGAAGTTTGACGCCTACGCCGCGGCCACCGTCTTATGCCAGCCCTCGCTCTACGAAAGCTTCTCCCTGGTGATGATGGAGTCCTGGGTGGCGGGGACGCCCGTGCTGGTGCACGCCGATTGCGCCGTGACCGTAGAGCATTGTCGTAAAGCCAACGGCGGGTTGTATTTCCGCGACTACGAGGAGTTCGCCGCCTGCCTGGACCTGCTCCTGGCGCGGCCAGACCTGCGCGCTCGGCTGGGGCAGCAGGGCCGGGCCTATGTCCTGACGCACTACACCTGGGATGTGATCGCTGAGACCTATCGGCGGATTGCGGATTCTTCACGGCGTTCAGCATGACCATGCGCATCCACCAGATGACCGCAACCTTCGTGCCCGGTGATGCCATCGGCAACTATGTGCTCACGTTACGGCGCCTGTTTGCCGAATTGGGCTATACGGGGGAGGTCTTCGCTGACCACGTGCATCCGTCGCTCAGCCATCTCTGGAAGCCTTCATCGGCGTATCGTCCCACGGGACACGATGTGCTGTGGTTTCACTACAGCATCGGCGCGGATAACTTCCGCTATCTGGAGAACAACCCCGACCGGCTGGTGATGGACTTTCATGGGGTCACGCCGCCGCACCTGATAGATGGGGATGATGGCACACTGGCGCGGCGGGCTCAGGAAGCAAGGGAGGCCTTGCCCGCTTATCGCCAGCACTTCCACCTGTGTGTGGCCCATTCGGACTATGCCTGTGATGAATTACGCGCCCAGGGCTACCGCCAGGTGGAAAAGGTCCCACTGATCGTGGATACGGAGCGCTTCAAGGGCGGTGAAGATGAGGCTCTATCGCGCCTGTTGGCCCGGCTGGACTATGCGCTGTTTGTGGGCCGTATCGTCCCCCAGAAGAGGGTAGGAGATATAGTCAAGATGTTCGCCGCATTAAAGCGGCTGCGCCCGCAGATGAAGCTGTTCCTTGTGGGCGATACAGGCGTGCTTCCCGGTTATGCCCGCCGGGTGGAGGCCCTGGTCCATGACCTGGGGCTAACACGAGAAGTGATGTTTACCGGGCCTATTGCCCAGGCCGAGATGCTGGCCAGCCTGTATCGGCAGGCGGCCATCACGCTGATTTTATCGGCGTGGGAGACCTTTTGTCTGCCGGCAGTGGAGTCGCTCTATTTCGGCACACCGGTGGCGTATGCCGATATTCCACCCTTGCGTGAGGTGGTGGGGGAGGCGGGACTGGTGGTTCAGCCTGAGCGTTACGCCGAGACGGCTCAGGCCATTCATACCTTGCTGGAGGATGAGGCGAGCTACAGGCACTTGCAGGCCCTGGGTCGGGCGCGGGCGGCGCAATTCACCCCGTCCGCGCTGGCGGGCCGGTTGCGCCTGATCCTGCCGCTGATTGGGGGGGCGGCTGTTGGGGGTAGCGCAGCCTAAACGGTGTACCACACCGTAAACGCTGCGGCTTTGGTGGGTGAGGGTAGCTACACCGTTTACGGTGTAGCTACTGTAAACGGTGCAGTCAGAATAAATTGTGGGGACGTGGTCATGCGTATTGCTTTGGTGGTGCCGCGCTATGGGCCAGAGATCAACGGTGGGGCGGAGTTGGCGTGCCGCCTGCTGGCCGAACGCCTGGTGCGCCACGCCGAGGTGGAGGTGCTCACCACCTGCGCCCAGGACCTGATGACCTGGCGCAATCACTATCCGCCGGGTGTTGAGAGGATCAACGGCGTGCCGGTGCGCCGCTTCGCGGTGGACTATGAGCGGCATCCCCTGGCCTTTCGGCGTTTCAGCGAGATGATGATGGCCGGGGCGCGGAGTTTTTTTGACCAGGTGCAGTGGATGGCTTTACAAGGCCCGTTCTCGTCCGACCTGTTGAATTATCTCAGCCAGATGCGCCAGCGGTACGATCTCTTCGTGTTTATGCCTTATTTGTACTGCACCACCTATCTGGGCGTGCAGCGGGTGCCGGAACGCGCCGTGCTCTACCCTATGACGCATGACGAGCCACCGGTGTATCTAGACCTGTTTGAGGCGCTGTTTCACCTGCCACGCGGCTTTATTTACAACACTGTTGAGGAACGCGAGTTTGTCCACCGCCGTTTCCATAATGCCCATATTCCCTATCGCGTGCTGGGTGTGGGCATTGACGTGCCGCGCGTCCCGGATGAGGCCATCCCGCCAGGGGAGTACATCGTCTATGCCGGGCGGGTGGACGCGAGCAAGGGCTGTGATGTCCTCATGGATTACTTCATACGCTATAAGGCCGGGCACCCCGGGCCGCTGCGGCTGGTTCTGATCGGCCAGGTCTCTATGGAGGTCCCCGATCACCCGGATATTTGTGCGCTGGGCTTCCTCCCGGAGGAGGAGAATGAGAAGCGTTTTGCCTGGCTGCGTGGGGCGCGGGCCTTTGTCATGCCTTCCCCGTATGAGAGCCTGTCGCTGGCGACGCTGGAGGCCTGGGCCTGCGGCGTGCCTGCGCTGGTCAATGGGCACACGGCTGTGTTGCGGGGGCATTGTCGCCGCAGCAATGGCGGGCTGTACTATTATGACTACGATGAGTTTGCCGCGGCGCTAGACATGCTCCTGACGAACGAGCCACTGCGCCGGGCGTTGGGGCACAATGGGGCGCGCTACGTGGCGCAGAACTATAGCTGGGATGTGGTTGAGCAGGCGTATGTGGATTGGCTGGGTGAGCTGTGCAGTATGACCCTCAACCCCAACCCCCTGCCCCATTCAGGGGGAGCCGGTGAGGGAGAGGCTTCGCCTGGCTGAGCATGACAGGCGGGGGCTTCGGCCTATTTTTGAGACGGGTTGTATCCTGGCCAGCATCGGTTGACCCCGGTTTCATAGTCGCCCGTATATCTCCATGCGGGCCGGCGGCTTTTCAGATAGCCCTCAGACGCCGGTCGCCGCTGAATAAAAATCAGGGGAAATACCGATTGACTTGGTGCTTCTTTCTGTTTTATGCTGCTTATTACCGCTCTTTTCTGCTCAATGGAGGCAGCACATATCAGGCTGGATGTCTAAATATTTAGTACAACGGTCATGTCGCCAGGGGGTCTCGCTTTATGATAATGTCATGGTAAAAGCGGCAACCCGATAGCTGAAAGCTATCAAAGGGAAATCACATGCGATATGTACCGCGTCGCACTTTCATTCTGTTCCTGTTCTCGGTGCTGGTGTTAGCCGGCCTGCCGGCGTCCTCCCGCGCACAAGAGCCAACGAATCTGGATTACATCTTCTCACCCCAGCCGGGGTTCCCGGTGTCGCTTCCCGGATCAGGGGTGATGTTCGCCTCCCCAACGCTGGCTGACCTGGATGGCAACGGCCAGAAGGAGACGGTCTTCGTGAGCACAGATGACGGCTGGGTTCATGCCATCCGCGCCAATGGAACTGTGCTCTGGTCGCATAACACCGGCCCGGACTTCCATGCCCGCGAACCGGGGTGCCCAAATGCCTACACCCTCACCCGCAGCGCCCCCGCTGTGGCCGACCTGGATGGCGATGGGGCACAGGAGGTCATCGTCGCCGTAGGCAATATCCCTGAATTTCATACCTCCGGTGGCCTCATCGTCCTGCGCAGTTCCGACGGCTCCGTTTACCCCGGCTGGCCGTTTCTCACGGTGGATATGTTCGGCAACCCACCTTACAACCCAGATGGATGTGCAGATGGGTTCGTAACCAGCCCGGCGGTGGGCGACCTGGATGGGGATGGCCGGCTGGAGATCGTCGCCGGCGCGACAGATATGCGTGTGTATGCCTGGCGGCTGGATGGCTCCCTTGTCCCCGGCTGGCCGCGCGTGACCCACGATACCATCTGGTCTTCACCCGCCATCGCCGACCTGGATAACGATGGCTGGCCGGAGGTGATCATCGGGAGCGATTCACATAGTGATCCCTATTTTAGCTCATACAATGGGGGCGCCCTGTGGGTGTTCCGCCGCGACGGCTCCTCCCTGCCTGGGACGCCCTGCTACTTCGATCCGGGCACACCCTCAAACTTCAATCATACCATCCAGTCCTCACCGGCTATCGCCGACCTGGATGGCGACGGCTACCCGGATGTCATCATCGGCACTGGCCCGCAAATTGGCGGCAGTTCAACCCCGCCCCGGCTATATGCCTTCAGCGGCTATGCACTCACGCACAACAGTTGTGGCTATGTGCCTGGCTGGCCGGTGGCCACGAACGATTATGTCGCCTCGGCGCCGGCTGTGGGCGACCTGGAGGGGAATGGCAGCCGCGATGTGGTCGCCTCTACCCTCAACGGCTGGCTATATGCCTGGCGCCCAAACGGGTCGTTGTTAAATGGGTTCCCCATGCGGCCCACTGATTACACCGGCCAACCTGCCGGCTCCAATCTCAATTCGCCGGTCCTGGGCGACCTGGATGGGAATGGCAGGCAGGACATCTTCTTCAGCTTCTTCTGGGAGGTGGGCATCGTGCGGGACAATGGTCGCCAGCACACCTCGCCAGGGCCCTGGCCCGACCCCTATCGTCCCACACTTCTTGCCGACTGGACCATCAATGGCGTTCCAGCGGTGGGCAATGTGGATAGCGATAGCAGCCTGGAGGTGTTCATTGGCGGCACAGCCAATGGTGGCAACGGGGCCAGGCTCTACGCCTGGCAGATCAGCACGACGCATACGCTCAACTGGCCCATGTTCCGCCAGAACCCGCTGCACACGGCGATGGTCTTCACGGGCGGCAACGATGCCACCCTAGTCTCGCACACATTGCCTGCCACGATGCCCGCGGGCGGCAGCCAGGGCGTCCGCGTCGTCATGAAGAATACAGGGACCAGCACCTGGACGCCGGGGAACTATCGCCTGTGCGCCTCTACGGGCAATACGTTCGGCGTGACATGCGTGGATTTGACCCAGAGTGTGGCCCCCGGCGCCACGGCCACCTTCAATTTTACGTTGACCGCACCGGCCACGTTGGGCTTTTACGCGAACACCTGGCGCATGCGCCAGGGCAGTAGCGGCTGGTTTGGCGACAGCGCCGGGGGCCAGACCGTCGTAGGCAACCAGCCCGCGCTGTATGTGTTGACCACTGACCCCAACCGCAATGGCACCATCGTGTATCGCGGCGGCATTGCCCCCGACCTGGGCCAGCCCCGCGATCGGGGCATACCTCCCTGTACGGAATACACCGTTCATGTGGCCCCGCAAGCCTTCCAGTTGACTACCAATCGGCGGGGCTACTATATGGTCTTTGCCAATGACCGCGTCTGCTGGGGAGGAGAGGCCCTGGATGTGGGCGGCGTGGCCTGGCCGCTGGAGCCACGCACCATTCAGGATATTGCCGTCTGGCCGGGGGCGGTGACCTATGTCACCCTGGATGCCGATGGCGAGCTGCGCTTTGCCTCTGTACCACCGCCCATCAGTTTGATCACGACCGCGCCTGCGCCCTGTGGCCCTATGCAGACAGCGCGCTCGGTGGCGCTGACGCCGGATGGCCGCGGCCTGTACGTCATGGATGCGCGTGGGTGCATCTACCGAAGCGACCTTGCGCCGGAGTTGCCCCGCCTGAGCAACGTCCCCTTCGCGGACAATAGCGCCAGAAAGCTCAAGCTGACGCCCAGCGGCAGCGGCTATTACATCCTGGATCAATATGGGCGTGTGTGGAACGGCGGCGATGCACCGGCCCTGGCGCCCCGTTACACCATCGCCTCCTCCGACTGGGCGCGCGATTTTGAGCTGACCTCTGGGGGTCGGGGTTACTATCTGTTGGCGAAGGATGGCAGCATCTGGGCGGGCGGTGCGGCGCCGGCCCTGACGTTCAATGTACCGCCAACCTGGCCAGGGCAGGATGTGGCCCGCGACCTGGCCCTGGCCTACAGCGTGGAAGAATTTGGCCTGGCTGTCCCCCCACCCGCGTCTTTAGCGCTGATGCGCGATCTCCAAGGACAAACCTCCGGCAACGTGACCTTGCGTCTGGAGGGCGCTGGCGGCCAGACCATGACCTGGCAGGCGAGCCTGAGCCCCAATGTGAACTGGCTGCGCCTGAACGCCCAGTCGGGCACAACGCCCTTTGATCTGGTTCTCAGCCATGGCAGCCTGCCCTCCTGTCCCAATCCGCCGTGTACCTTCAGCACAACGCTCAACCTGACGGTGACGGATGGGTACGGCCAGCAGTACAATTACTCCACTGCGATCACGCTCTCTGTGGTGGAGCAAATGTGGCAGTTGTTCTTACCTACCGCCAGTCGCTAATGTAGGGGGTCCCCCAGCGCCCTAACCCCACCGTGAACGGTGGGGCGTGCTGGGAAAGGCAGGGGCGTACCGCACCGTTTACGGTGCGGCCTGGCTGCTACCCGGCTGGTTGCGCGCTAATCCACTGCAGCTATAGGCTGGTGGCACTCCCTATGTGGCGCGCCGCAGAAGCAGGCCGGCCAGGCCCAACACCAACGCGCCGAGCAGTGCAGCACCCCACAGCACTGCGCCGCTCCAGGCCCCCTCTCCGCCGTGTGAGACGCCTTCAAAGCGCACCAGTTCCACAGAGGTAGGCGTAAACTGGACTGTCCAATATTCGCTGCTGGTGAGGATATTTGTGTCCGCGTCTTTACGCCCCCCAAACACCCAGAAGGCGGGTGATGAGGCTGTGCCCAGAGGCGGTATGAAGGCGCCTGCCTGGTTGCGCCGGTCCTCAATCAGCGGGTCGCCCAACGCCCAGCTATTCGTAGCCGCCGTGTAGATAAAGGTCTCATTGTATTCCTGGGGCCACTGGCCGCAGCCGGCGTACACGATCACGCCGCTGGGGCTGTAGGGGCTGCTCAGGCCGACCGCCTGGCCCTCGTCACAGCCGGGCAGGCCGGTGGAGGGCACAATGGGCATATCGGCGATCATCTGCCAGCCGGCGGGCAGGTTGGTCGGGTCAAGGCGTTCGGCGCGCGGCGTCACCTCCAGCAGTTGGGTTGAGCCGACAATGTCCCCACCCAGCGCATAGACCATCCCGTCCAGGACAGCGCTGGCGATATAGGCGCGGGCCTGGCTCAAGGGCGCATTCGCGTTGGTCCACCTGGACCCGGCGGGCGCCATGGGGTCAAACACCCAGGTCTGGTCAGACATCTCGTCCTGGGGGCAGTTCAGGGGCGCAGCCGCGTAGCCGCCGAAGACATAGGCTTTGTTGTTAAATACGGCCACGCCGCCGGGGAAAGGCAGGCAGTCGCTGGCCGTGCGCCCGTTCCAGGGGTCGGTGGCGCCATAGTTCACCACCGTATTGGTCGCCGGATAGTAGGCCTGAACCGCCTGTGTGTTCACGCCGCTGCCATCGCGCCCGCCGAAGACGTACAGCCCCCAGCCGTTCGCGTCCTGGAGCAGGGCAACGATGTAGTTGGAGACAGGCACAGGCAGGTCCACGCCGGTGTCGGCGAAGACGCCGCTCACGGGATCAAATGACCAGATGCTGCCATCGGTGGAGTTATCCGCCATGCGCCCGCCCAGGAAGTAGACCTTCCTGAACTCAAACGGCACCCACTCGCCATCAAATCGCCAGTACTGGAAGCCGGTTGGCGGGCCAGGCTGCCAGGCGGTGGGGACACCCGGCTTATCTGGGTTGGCCGCGGCAGGGCTGGCAAACAGCGCGGCGATCAGAAAAAGCACAAGGCCTCGTAAGATGATACGTGCTGACATGGCTGCCTCCCTCGTGAGTTCCATGGTCGCCGGTGGGCCGGCGACGCCAGACCGACATGGGTCGGGGTGCTGATCATGGAGGCGCTGACCGCCGGGTGTCTCGGCGCCTCCCTTAGACTCATTCTATGATAGAATAGCGTTAACGTCAAGCGCAAAAATGCGCTCCACTGGCCTTCTATGTCATTGTGGGGCAAAATCTGGAACATCAGGAGATGAGTCGCGATGAAGGGAATGAAAGGAGGGAATAGTCTCTATGCCTGAACCCCAAATTGCCCCCTATGGCTCCTGGAAATCGCCTATCACCTCGGACCTGATCGTCGCGGAGACGGTCGGGTTGGGGCAGATCATGCTTCAGGGCGAGGACACCTATTGGGTGGAGCAGCGCCCCGCCGAGGGCGGGCGCAATGTCATCGTGCGCCGCACGCCGGACGGCGTGACACAGGACATGACTCCGCCCTCGTTCAACGCCCGCACGCGCGTCCACGAATACGGCGGCGGCGCCTACACCCTCATGGGCGAGACCCTCTTCTTCTCCAACTTCGTTGACCAGCGCCTTTACCGCCAGGACCCAGGCGCTGACCCCCGCCCGATCACGCCGGAGGCGGAGTTGCGCTACGCCGACGGTGTCATAGACTCCCGCCGCAACCGCCTGATCTGCGTGCGCGAAGACCACACCGTGCCCGGACGTGAGCCAGTCAACACGCTCGTGAGCGTTGATCTGGACGGCGACCCGCAGGGGGGCACAGTGATCGTCTCCGGGAACGACTTCTATTCCAACCCGCGCCTCAGCCCGGACGGGTCACGCCTGTGCTGGCTCGCCTGGAACCACCCCAACCTGCCCTGGGACGGCACGGAGCTGTGGGTCGCCGAGATCAACGCGGACGGCTCGTTGGGGCGCAGGCAACTCGTCGCGGGTGGCAAGGAGGAATCTATCTTCCAGCCCGAATGGTCGCCCGACGGCGACCTGTACTTCGTCTCCGACCGGACCGGCTGGTGGAATCTATACCGCTGGCGCGATGGACAGCTTGACCATCTGGTGGACATGCAGGCCGAGTTCGGCAGGCCGCAGTGGGTCTTCGGCCTGACCACCTATGCCTTTGAATCCGCCGGGCGCCTGATCTGCACGTATACGCAGAACGGCGTGTGGTTCATGGCACGCCTGGACACGCGCACGCTCCAGCTTGAACCCATCCCACTACCCTATTCCATGATCACGGGCCTGCGCACCCGGCCAGGGCAGGTCGTGTGCCTCGCTGGGTCGCCTACCGAAAGCGCTGCCATTATCCAGCTTGACCTGGCCACCGGGAAGCCCACGCTGCTGCGTCGCTCCACAAACGTGAAGGTGGATTCAGGCTACATCTCCATCCCGCAGGCGATTGAATTTCCAACTGAACAGGGGCTGACTGCCTATGGCTTCTACTACCCACCCACGAACCGCGACTACGCGCCCCCGCCCGGTGAGAAGCCGCCGCTGATGGTTATTGCGCACGGTGGGCCAACCTCGGCCACCTCCAATGTGCTCAACTTGGAGCGCCAGTTCTGGACAAGCCGGGGGTTCGCTGTGCTGGACGTGAACTACGGCGGGAGCACGGGCTATGGCCGCGCTTATCGCCAGCGGCTGGACGGCCAATGGGGGGTCGTGGACGTGGATGATTGCGTGAACGGCGCCCGCTATCTGGTTGAACGCGGCCTGGCCGCTCCCAACCGGCTGATCATCGTGGGCGGCAGCGCGGGCGGCTACACCACGTTGTGCGCCGTCACCTTCCGCAACGTCTTCAAGGCGGGGGCGAGCTACTTCGGCATTAGTGACCTGGAGGCCATCCGCGAAGCGCCGCACAAGTTTGAATCTCATGATGTGGACCATTTCATCGGCCCCTATCCGGAGCGGCGCGATCTATACCGGGCGCGCTCGCCTATCCACTTTGTGGAGCGCATCTCCTGCCCGCTCATCTTCTTCCAGGGGTTGGAGGACCGGGTTGTCCCGCCTGAGCAGACGGAGATGATGGTGGCAGCCATGCGGAACAAAGGGCTGCCGGTGGCCTACATTGCCTTTGAGGGCGAGCAGCACGGCTTCCGCAAGGCCGAGAATATCAAGCGCGCGCTTGACGCTGAACTGTACTTCTATTCAAAGGTCTTCGGTTTTGAACTGGCCGAGCCGGTTGAGCCGGTGACAATTGAGAATCTATAGTCTCAGTAGATCACAAAAGTGTCACCCCTTCGCCAAGCTCAGGGCAGGCTCTGAGCCGAAGCCCTGAGCCGAAGCCCTGAGCGAAGCGAAGGGGCGGCGAAGGGGAAGCGAAGGGTCCCCTGAACATCCATTGGAGATGCTTCGCTGCGCTGATGCTTCGCTGCGCTGATGCTTCGCTGCGCTGATGCTTCGCTGCGCTGATGCTTCGCTGCGCTGATGCTTCGCTGCGCTGATGCTTCGCTGCGCTCAGCATGACAAACCTGTGATCTACTGAGTCTGACTACTGACTACTGATAGCTGATAGCTGATGCTGATAGCTTGTATCCGGCCTTAATCACACACGAATCACCCGACTGGCCGCTCGCCGCAGCCGATCCCGGATCGCCAGTCCCAGTCCATATTCACCGAAATCGCGGGCCAGGATGAGGTCCACCCCCTGCTCATCCAGCGCCCGCAGCCCGACGAACAGGTTACGCGCGATCTGCGCCAGATCACGTGATGGGCCGAGGTAGAAGGCAAACACAGGCAAATGGTTGAAATAGGGCCTGTCTTCGTCAGCCAGCAGCACACCCACGCGCTGCCCCTCAGTATGCTTCAGGAGCGCCAGCCGGGCTATCTCCTCCAGAGCAGCAGCAGGCGATCCCAGACACAGGATGAGATCAGCGCGCGGGGCGTAGTGCCGGCCCAACAAACCCGGTGAGGGCTGTGGCCCGCCCGTCGCAGGTGTTTCAGCGCGCACCGCCACCGGGCCGATAAGTGCTTCCAGCGCCTCTCTCGACAGTCCACCTGGCCGCAGGATCATGGGCGGCCTGCGCGTCACATCCAGCACAGTGGATTCTACACCGATAGTCGTTGGGCCAGCGTCCAGGATCAGGTCAATTCGGCTGCCCAGGTCATCCATGACGTGCTGCGCCGTTGTGGGGCTGGGGCGGCCAAAGCGATTGGCGGAAGGTGCCGCGATAGGCACGCCGCTCGCCTGTAATAGAGCTAATGCAACCGGGTGGGCTGGGACGCGCACAGCCACGCTGGGCAACCCAGCCGTGACATTGTCGGGCACCTGGGGTTGTTTGGGCAAGATCAGTGTAAGCGGACCCGGCCAAAAGGCGCGCACCAATGCGCGCGCCACAGGCGGGATGACGCTGGCCACACGCGGCAGATCAGCCTCCGACGCCAAATGAACGATGAGAGGGTCCTCTGCCGGACGGTCTTTCGCTATGAAGATACGGGCCACGGCGGCGGCATCCAGCGCGTTCGCCCCCAGGCCATAGACCGTCTCGGTGGGAAAGGCCACCAGATGCCCGCGCAAGATCTCCGCAGCAGCGTATGCGATGGCTTCGGGCTCCGGCGCCTCCGCCTGGACAGTGAGGATGCGGGTCATCGGCGCACGACCAGTACGCGCACAGGGCCCCCTGTGGGGTCAACCACAGCGTGCACAGCAACCTGGCCATCCGCTGCGCTTAGGCTGTCCATGCACTGCGCGCACCAGGCTCAAGGGCCACACACCTTCCAGCGGGCCATCTTATCCCAGTCGCCGGCCTTACAGCCGTATTCAAGTGCACTAAACGATTAACTGCTAATAAAATCGTCACGTCTTGCTGTTCAGACCTAATGACCTCTTCAGGGCGAACTCTCAGCTCACCCATTCAGAACAAAGAAACACAGCACGTGGCCTGTGTCCACATCGGCGCGGACGCTGGCAGACATAACACGGTGGCCGGTGATAGACTCCACTTGTGCTCGCAGGTCAGGTTGTATGACGGCCAGCAATTGCTCGGTGTAGTGCTGGAGAAGCAATCGGCCGTCAACGCTCTGGGTCATCATCCGTTCGGCTGGGCTAAGCACCCTCTCTATCTGTGCAGCCACGCTGTCTGGCCCAACGAGTACGCGCACCTGGTCAACGGGCGCGCCATGCGCTTGCTCCCAAAGGGTACGCAGTGCCACAGCCAGCGTCTCCTCCAATTTCTGGTACGAACTCACATCACGCATCGGATCACCTGATCACGGTATGGGCAGGAGCTTGGCACATTCACCAGCGAGAAACACGATCAGGAGCAGTGCTGCTACCAGCCAGAGCCAGGTCCGCTGGCGGGTTTTACTGTGCTGGCTGCGATTGCGCCTGGTCTGGCCCTCCGCTTCGTGAGTCATGGGGTCTTCTGCTTTCATGGGGGTATCCTCCTTTTTCAGGGCCGGCCCCATCAAGGGCAGCGCTAGCTCAGCTTCCCGAACCAGCCACGCCGTTCCATCCACTTCGCCAGCTCCAACGCCGGAACAATGGTGAGGGCCACAGCCACAACGATCACCCAGTCCATCAGCGGCAGGCTAAAGGTGCCGAATGGCTCATGCAGGAAGGGCAGGTAGACAATCAAGGTCAGCAACAGCAGTTCCCACAGAATAGCCAGGTTCAGCCACTTGTTAGCAAACGGCCGGTTCAGCACCGAATGCCGGTCGGAGCGGAAACTGTAGGCCTTAAAGAACTGGATCAGGACCAGCGAGACGAAGGTCATCGTCATCGCCTCGGCGGTGCTCAAGCCAGCCCTCAGGGCCCAGGTGAACACGCCCAGGTTGACCAGCGCCGACCACAGCCCACCTGTGACCATAAGGGTGATCACTGGTCGGGTGAAGATACCGGTGCGCGGGTTGCGCGGTGGGCGGCGCATCAGATCGGGCTCAGGCGGGTCCACTGACAGAGCCAGGGCTGGCAGGCCGTCGGTGGCGAGGTTGACGTACAGAATTTGGACGGCGGTTAGCGGTAGGGGCAGGCCCAATAGCGTCGCCCCGGCCATTAGCCCGATCTCGCCGATGTTGGACGAGAGCAGGTACATCAGGTATTTCTTGATATTGCCGAAGATGCCCCGCCCCTCTTCCACTGCGGCGACGATCGAGGCAAAGTTGTCGTCGGTGAGTATCATAGCAGCCGCCTCTTTGCTCACGTCCGTCCCGGTGATGCCCATAGCAATGCCGATGTCGGCTCGCTTGAGCGCGGGCGCGTCGTTCACCCCGTCGCCGGTCATGGCCACGATGTGGCCTTTCTTTTGTAGAAGGGTGACCACGCGCAGTTTGTGCACTGGGGAGACACGGGCATAAACTTCAATGTCTTCCACCTGGCGCTCAAACTCGGCATCGCTCATCGCCTCCAGTTCCGCACCGGTGACCACACGGCCAGTCTTGAGCAGGCCCAGTTCACGAGCAACGGCCTGTGCAGTGAGTGGGTGATCGCCGGTGATCATCACCGGCTTAATGCCTGCCTGCTCGCAGGTCTGGACCGCGGTTTTGGCCTCCGGCCGCGGCGGGTCAATCATCCCCACCAACCCCAGGAATGTCATCTCGCGCTCAGCATGTTCAATATCTGCATTCAACTTGTAGGCCACGGCCAGCACCCGCAGTGCCTCACTCGCCATCTGCCGCGCCATCTCCAAGATTATCCCCTTGCTCGCGGCATCAAGCGCTGTTTCGCCAGCCTCGGTCAACTGGTGTGTGCAGGAGTCCAGGATCACTTCGGGTGCGCCTTTAGCATAGGCGACTACGCCGTCGGGCGTGACATGCAGCGTCGTCATACGCTTGGTTTCAGAGGTGAAAGGGATTTCGTGTATACGGGGGAACTGAGCGTCGAGATCGGGTTTGTGCAACCCGGCTTTGGCGGCAGCTACTACCAGCGCACCTTCAGTGGGATCGCCTTTAACCTGCCAGCGGCCGTTGTGCTGCTCGCGCCCGATGTTGGCGTCGGAAGCCAGCGCAGCAGCGCGGAGTAAGGTCGTGAGCGGTATGGTTGGCTCCACGGGGGCACCATTGAACGAGAAGATACCCTGCGGCTCGTAGCCCGCGCCGGAAACTTCTAGCATTTTCCCGGCGACGAAGATTTTGCGGACAGTCATCTCGTCTTTGGTCAATGTGCCGGTTTTATCTGAACAGATGACCGAGGTGCTGCCTAACGTCTCCACCGCTGGCAGGCGGCGCACCAGCGCGTTGCGCCTGACCATTCGCTGCACGCCGATAGCTAGCGAGATGGTCACGACAGCCGGCAGGGCCTCTGGGACCACTGCGACCGCGAGGGCGATGCCAAAGATGAACATCTCCAGCAGGGGCTGGCCGCGCAGCAGGCCGAGGGCGACGATGAGCAGCACAACGACGAAGGCAGCGCGGGCGAGGGCACGTCCGACTCTGTCCAGATTCTCTTGCAGTGGCGTCTTGCCGGTTTCAACGGTTTGCAGCAGTTGAGCGATCTTACCGAACTCGGTGTTCATGCCGGTGGCGACGACGACCGCACGGCCCCGGCCATAGGTGACAGCGGTACCGGCGTAGACCATGTTGTTGCGGTCGCCCAGCGCCAGGTCGGCGTCGGTAAGCGTGGCAGTGTGCTTGGTCACAGGGACGGATTCACCGGTGAGGGCTGCTTCCTCCACCTGCAAGTTGACGGCCTGAGTGAGGCGAGCATCAGCAGGGATCTTGTCACCCGCCCGCAGCAGGATGACATCGCCCGGCACCAGGTCGCGCGCCGGGATTTTGCTCTCATTGCCATCCCGGACGACGGTCGCGGTGGGTGCGGCCATCTGTCGCAGCGCCTCAATAGCGCGCTCGGCACGGTATTCCTGCACAAAACCCAATAGCACAGCAAACAGCACAATGACGCCAATGGCCACGGCTTCAATGCTGTGTCCCAGGAAAGCCGAGAGCGTTATCGCTGCAAGCAGAATCAGGATAAGCACATTCTTGAACTGCCCAAGGAGGAGTGCCCAGGGTGAGATGCGACGGACAGCCTGGAGTTCATTTGGACCATATTCGGCTAGCCGTTGGGCGGCCTCAACCTGGCTTAGGCCGCGCGTTGGATGGGTGCGGAGCTGGGTCAAAAGCTGATCCAGTTCAAGTGTGTGCCACATTGTTTCCATGTCAGGCGCGACTGGGACGGAGTGCGTGGCCACCGGGCGATGGGGTTCGCGCGCGATGGGAAGAGGTTGGCGCATAGGTTTCCTTTCTAGGCTGCGGCTGGCGCGGGTTGTGCGCAGTATGTTGTGGTTAATGATAAGGTGCGATAGCAGGAACAGGGGCACAGTGAGGAGCAAGAGAGCGATCAGTGAGCCGCAGAGGGCCAGCACCAATTCCCCCACGTCCAGGATGGCAACCACGATCGCACTGACCCATCCGACGGCAACGAGAAGGAGCCCCAACCGGTTCCAGGGAGGTGGAAGGGCGAAGGGATGACCCAGTCGGCGGCGCTTTGGAGTTTGGTTCATGATAATTACTTCCTTACAAGCTTCAGAAATCAAAGGGCCGGCACTTCTCCCCAGGTCACCGGGAAGCTATGCCGGCCTACTTTGCAACCAGTCCCCTTCCGTATGGAAGGCTACTCTTTGCCCCGTCTGCCGAGGTAATATTTAGTTTATCCTTCAACACAGGAATTATATCACAATTTGAAAAGGGAGCAAGGCGCCGCTCAAACCGGGGTGTATTCCCTATTTGGGGCGGCCCGGCGCTGGCTACCGTAGGGGCGCCATGCATGGCGCCCTGGCCGCCGCCGGGGGATAGAATCCCTCTGGCTACTGGTATCAAACCCGCATAGCGGGTTTCTCAGGCGGCGGGTTTTCCCCTTCCCTCCCCTTGGATGGGGGAGGGTGGGTGCAATGAATTGCACCCCCACCCCCCAGGCGCGCCTTTCGTCGCAGGGCTGCCCCCAATGTGGAATGCACCCCTTGATATTGTCAGCTATGGGCGAGGTTAGCGGCGAGGCCTCTCGCCGGTCTCAACGGCCTGGGGCCATTTAAGAGATAGCTTTTAACCAAATCGCTCATCCAGATTCGTGTCAACTGTCAAGACTATGATCCGCTCGCCGGTCTTAGTGCTCACATCTGTGTGCAGACTGATGACGCCGCAGCCGAGAATATCACGGACAAGGTCTTCCAGCAGTGAGCGAGAGGTCTCAAATAACTGACGGCGGGCTTCCTTAACCAATGCCCGGCCTTCATGGCTCTCAGCCAGCTTCATCTCGGCCGGCGTCAGAATGCCGCGCAAGCGCACGATGATCATGTCATTTATAAAGAACGTGCGCGCATCCAACGGGCCGCGACCCAAGTAGTCCTTTTCAAACTTGACGATCGCTTTGGTGAACTCGGCCTCATATTGTCCGCGGGTTTTGTTTGCCATCGCTTATCAATATACATGAACTGGTGAACACCGACAAATGTCTCAACCTGTCCCCGTCCCTTAAACCCTGTCATGGTTGTAGCCCCCTATCAGGACATGCTATACTTCCCTTGAGGAGGAATCCATGATCCTGCTGGAGGACCTGCTGGAAGCGACGCATGGCCGTCTTGTGGGACCGGCCCAGGCGCGCCAGTTCAGTGATTTCGCCTATGATTCGCGCCGTGCCCAGCCGGGCCAGCTCTTTGTCGCCGTCAAGAGCGATAAGGGGGATGGCCACGACTACATCGCCGAGGCCGTCGCCCACGGTGTCACCGGCGTGCTCTGTCAGCGCCCGCCCCTGGACGACCTGGGCGTGACCACTGTGCTCGTCTCCGATACGCAGGTTGCGCTGAGCGACTATGCCGCCTTCATCCTGCGCAAGGCCGGCGTTGAAGTCGTCGGCGTGACCGGTTCGGCGGGTAAGACGAGCACCAAAGAGATGATCGCCGCTATCCTGGCGACGCGCTATGAGGTCTTTAAGAACTACGGCAGCTACAACAGCCGCTATGGCCTGCCCATCGCGCTGGGGCGCCTGGAACCTCAGCACCGGATCGCCGTGCTGGAGATGGCGGCGGATGGCTTTGATGAGATCGCCGAACTGGCGCGGATTGCCGCACCGCATGTCGGCGTCGTCACCAACGTCAACCCCAACCATATCGCCTTCTTCGGTTCGCTGGAGGCGATTGCCCGCGAGATAGGCCACCTGGTTGAGGCCTTGCCACCCGAGGGCCTCGCCGTCCTGAACCGCGATGACCCGCTGGTGCGCGCTATGGCTGACCGTACCTACGTGCCGGTGATGGACTTCGGCCTGGAACGGGGCGCTGACCTGGTGGCCTATGACATCGTCTCCGACCTGGGGGGGACGGTGTTTCGCTTGCTGGGGCGAGATGGGGGGCAGCGCGTGGCCCTGCGGCTGCTCGGCCAGCACCAGGTCTATAACGCGCTGGCGGCGCTGACAGTGGCCCAGCATTATGATATTCCGCTGCCGGTGGCGGTGGCTGCGCTGGGCGAGCTGGACCCCCTGCCCGGTCGCCTGCAACCCCTCCCCGGCCTGAACGGGAGCATCATCCTGGATGACACCTATAGCGCCAGCCCCACGCCGGTCCTGGCCGCACTGACGTTCGTGCGCGATCTGCCCCCAGGCCAGGCCCGCCGCCGTATAGCCATCCTGGGCGACCTGTACGACCTGGGCCACTACGCCGCCGAGGCCTATCGCCAGATCGGCGAGATGGCGGCCCGGAGCCTGGACCTGCTGATCACCGTCGGGGAAGGCGCACAACAGATCGCCGCGGCGGCCCGCGCCGCCGGGTTGCCCGCCGATTGTATCTTTGTCACCTATACCAACAATGAGGCCGTCCGCACGATCAATGGGCGCTTGCAACCGGGCGATGTCGTCCTGGTCAAAGGGGATACCGAGACGCGCATGGAACAGGTCGCCAGGGCGTTGTTGGCAGAGCCGGAACGCGATGGGCCGCGCCTGCCACGCCAGGAGCCGGGCTGGGAACAGGTGAAGCTGGGCCTGCCCTCGCGCCCCACCTGGGTGGAGATTGACCTGGACGCTATTGCGGAGAATACACGCCAGATCAAGCAGATCATTGGCCCGGCTGTGGAACTCATGGCCGTGCTTAAGGCAGATGCCTACGGGCATGGCGCAGTCAAGGTTGGGCGCACCGTGCTGAACAACGGCGCGACCATGCTGGGGGTGGCCTCATTGAACGAGGCCGCCCGACTGCGCGACGCCGGCATCACTGCCCCGATCCTCATCCTGGGCTACACCCCGGCCTGGCAGGCGCGGGAAGCTATCCTGCGCGACGTGCGCGTGACGTTGTACGACCGTGACATCGCCCAGGCATTCAACCGCGCCGCCGCCGACCTGAACACCCGCGTCCGCGTCCACGTCAAGGTGGATACGGGCATGGGCCGGTTGGGCCTGCTGCCGCACCAGGCCCTGCCCTTCATTATGGACCTGCTGGGCCTGCCCAACATAGAGCTGGAGGGCCTCTTCACCCATTTCGCTGTGGCCGATAGCGCCGACAAGTCGTACACGCTGGAGCAACTGGCCCGCTTCCAGTGGCTTCTGGATGACCTGGCGGCGCGGGGCATCCGCCCGCGCTACATCCACGCGGCCAACTCGGCAGCGACGCTCAGCCTGCCGCAGACGCGCTTTAACATGGTGCGAACGGGCATCGCGCTCTACGGCCTGGACCCCTCGGCGGAGGAGCCGCTGCCCGAGGGCTTCCGCCCGGCGCTCGCCTGGAAGAGCACCGTCGCCCAGGTCAAGACCATGCCGCCGGGCAGCTCTATCGGCTATGGCCGGACGTATATCACGCAGGGCGAGCAACGCATCGCCGTTATCCCTGTGGGCTACGCTGATGGCTTTCGCCGTGCCCCGCAGCACTGGAGCGAGGTGTTGATCAAAGGCCAGCGTGCGCCGATTGTGGGCCGGATTTCCATGGACCAGACAACGGTGGATGTGACCCATATCCCCGACGTGCGCATCGGCGACGAGGTGGTGCTGATCGGCCATCAGGGCACAGAGTCCATTACTGTGGAGGATGTCGCCCGCCAACTGGGGACGATCAACTACGAGGTCGTGGCAGCCATCCTGGCGCGGGTGCCGCGGGTGAGCTGATGCCGGGCGGCGCCACGCACGTGCGTTTCAACCTGACGCTGGGGCCGGTCATCAGCCTGCCGCTGGCCGCCATCGCCGGGCTGGTCTTGCACGAAAGCCCCCTGCTGGCGATGGGCGCGGCAGGGGCGGGTGTGCTCATCGGCACCTTCGGCCCCAACCCTGATTGGGATGCCAACTCCACGCTGGAGGAGGAGGGCAAGTGGCGGGCGATCCCGGTTGTCGGGCGCTTCCTGTACGCCTTCATCTTCTGGCTGCGCGCTCCCTACGCCGCGCTCTTCCGCCATCGCGGCTGGAGCCACCTCACCCCCATTGGCACGCTGACCCGACTGCTCTACCTGGGGTTGATAACTGTCGTCCTCAACCTGCTTTACATGGGCTGGCTGGCCGTGCGCGTGGCGGGCGGCGGGCTGCCGCCGGAGGCGCTCCAAACGGCGCTGCCGCCGGGCGGTCTGTTCTGGATGGTCGTGGCGGTGCTGCGCTGGGGGCGGGAGCGGCCTGGGCTGGCGCTGAGTTTGCTTATCGGCCTCCTGGTGTGTGACCTCATTCACCAGGTGCTGGACAGGTATTACCCGACCCGCCTACTGCGGCAACTGCGGCGCTGGCGCTAGACGACCAGCGGGGATAGCGGCGGCCCGAAGTTGACAGAATGGCAGCGCGGGCCATTGTCTCCTTGCCCATTTCGGAGTACAATGTGTGCATCGCTTGGGGCGTAAACTGCTGAGAAAGGATAAGAACGTATGGTGGCTTCTGCGCGTAGCGCGCTTGACCGCGAACTGAGCGAGGTCCGCGATCATCTGGTGCGCATGGAAAGCCTGGTAGATACTGCCATAGAACGCGCGGTGCGGGCGTTCACCGGGCATGATGTGGCCCTGGCCCGGCAGGTCATCCAGGAGGATACAGCTATCAATGATCTGCGCTTTCAGATTGAGGAGGAGTGCCTGGCGCTGATCGCCACGCAGCAACCCGCTGCCGGTGACCTGCGCGCCATCATCGCCATGATGAACATCCTGGTGGACCTGGAGCGCATGGGGGATCATGCCGCAGGGATCGCCAAGATGGTGCTGCGCATGAGCGAGGAGGCGCGCCTGAAGCCGCTGTCCGACCTGCCCCGCATGGCGGCGGTGTGCCGCGAGATGCTGCGCCAAAGCTTTGATGCCTTCCTGGCCCGCGACCCGGAGCTGGCTCGCCAGGCTGCCCAACGCGATGACGAGATCGATCAGTTCTACCAGCAGATCTTTCGGATCGTGCTGAGCTATATGCTGGAAGACCCCAAGGTGATCACGCAGGCGACCTATATGCTCTGGGCCGCCCACAACCTGGAGCGCATCGGGGACCGCGTTACCAACATCAGCGAGCGTGTGATCTTTATGACCACAGGCCAGATGAAGGAACTCAATGTGAAATGAAATAAACCAGGTCATTGTGAGCGAGGCGAAGAAGCGGAGGAGTGCGGCAGCCATGCGACGAGAAGTGCTAACCTGGGCCGATGTGGACGCTCTCATTGATCATTTGATCCCCCAATTTGAGGGTGAATTTGATGCCATGCTGATCATCACGCGGGGCGGGATCATCCCTGGGGGCCTGATCAGCGAGGCGCTGGACCTGCGCTATATTCTGACGGCGGCGGTGCGCTTCCCCAAGACACCCCGACCTGGGCCAGATATCCACCCGGTGGCCGAGCCGCCCAAGCTGCTCACCTGGCCGGAATTCCTGCAGTTCCCGGAGGATGAGCTTCTGGTGGGGCGGCGCACGCTCATTGTGGATGATGTCTGGGGGAGTGGCCGGACGATCACGGCGGTGAAGGGGCGGGTGGAGGCCGCTGGCGGGTATCCGGAGTTATGCGTGCTTCATTATAATCCATACCGCTCGCTCTTCCCCAAACATGCACCCAACTACTACGCCGCGATCACCGATGCGTATATCGTCTATCCCTGGGAGCTGCCACGCGGCCCGGAGATGGTCTCGGTGATTGAGGCCGAATAGGGCCGGGCGACCCGCCAGCCCTACGGTTGACTGCCAGCAGGCGCCCCGTGAAGGGGAACCGCGCCTGGGGGCCTGAGCGCAGCGAAGGATCGCCGGGCGTCTGTCTGTGCGGACGACCGGCATGCGCTCTTCAGGCGGGGCGCAATGCATTGCGCCCCTACAGTCGCCAGCGCCAGGGCGCCCCGAATAGGGAATACACCCAACCCAGATCAGGCCGTTTGGCCGATCACAGGCAGCGTGGTATAATGCTAAGCCCAATCGGGTTCTGTCCGGCACCACTGAGCGCGAGAGTACTTCCCAATTGCTATTGGAGAAGAGATGGCGAGAGGTTCACGACGCTCGCGGCAATCCCGTTATAGTACAACCTGGGTCGTGTTCAGCCTGTTGACCGTCGCGGCCCTGATCATCGGCCTGGTGGCCACGCTGACCCCGGCTACCGACACCGGTCAGCCCCAGCCAGAGACACCGCTGCCTGTGCCGCCCAGCCCGGCCCTGCCCACCGTGGCCCTGTCTCCAACGCCGCCACCAGCGGGCACGGCCACACCGACAGCCACCCTGGCGCCGCCGGGCATCCCCTTGCCCCCCACGCTGCCCAGCCCCTAGCGGGCAAAGCGCAGGATGATCACCAGGCCGACCAGCGCCACCAGGCCAAACTCGGCCAGGACGCGGCGATTGAGGGTGCCGCGTGCGTGCTGCTGGGCGATGCCGGTCATGGCGTAATAAATCAGGACGAGCAGCAGACCGGCGAGCAGTGGCGTGGCCCGCCAGTAGTTGAGCGCCCACAGGCACTCTCCCAGGGCCAGGCCGATCACGCCTGCAGCGATGAGCGCCTGCCTGAATGGCTGGCCTGTCCCCCACAGCAGCCGCAGCGCCAATAACCCCGCCACCACCGTCGCCTCTGTGGCCGTTAAAAAGCTGCGGGCGCGCGTACTGTAGATCAGGGTAAAGCTGGCGAGCGCCAGCAGGATGTTGAGCGCCGTCATGGGCAGGCCCATCGCCCCCTGGCGCAGGGCGGGGTCAACCGTCATATATTCGGCGGCCAGGACCAGGGCAGTCAGGACCGCCGTGCCCCCCAACCCCAGCCACCAGGCCGTCCAGGGTTGGGCCTGGACGAGTTGAGCGCCGAGGAGCAGCACAGCCAGTGCCGGCTGGATCGCATGGATGAGCGACCGCAGGTCAAAGCGCCGCCCGTTGGCGAAACTGGGATGGCTGCGGGCCAGGGACTCCATGCCGGTGGCGGCGAGCGCGGTGATGAGTGCCAGCATCACCGTTGTCGTGGACACCTGGATGCCCAGGGGGGAGCCGAGGACAGTGGTGTGGACGAAGCGGTCGGGCAACTCAATCAGACGCATGAGGGCCAGGCCGAGGACAATGGTCCCGACCAGGACACTCATGCGGTTGCGGTCGGGGAGCGGGCCCAGGCGATTCACACCGGCATTGTACCGGCTGGCGGCGCCTTTGTCAACCGCCCCGGTGATCTTCAAGCCGCCAATTAGTAGCCACCGATTAGAAATCGGCGGCTACTTCTTCTGAGAAACCCGCGTAGCGGGTTTGATACGATCCGGCGGATCGGTGGCAGGTTTAGGGTGCTATTTTGTTCTGGTTTATCGGCATGATTAGGGGGAGGCGACTTCTCTCCCTCTGGATGGGGGAGGGGCAGGGAGGGGGTGAGATGCCCCCACCCCACCCCCGCAAGGGGGGAGGGGGGGGTGATAGACAGGCTGAAACCGGCGCTCCTGGTGACCATCGGGCTATAGGCGCGCTCCGGCCAACGTGCTATAATTCCCGCCCGGATGGGGATCGTTTTCGCGGTTGTCGGGTTAGCCGTGGGGATGCTGGTGAACAGGCTGGCGGATCGGTTGCCCGCCTACGCCCGTGACCCCCTGCGCCGCCCACGCAAGGAGCGGGCGCTGTGTGACTATTGTGGGCAGCCGCGCTGGCGATTGCCCTGGTTCCCCCTGGTCAGCTTCCTCGGACAGCAGGGACGTTGCCCCCAATGCGGTGCGCCGCTGCCCCTGCGTGACGTCCTGGTGCAGCTTGGTATGGCCGTTATCTTCGCGGCCATTTGGGCGCGCTACGCGCCTGATCTGCCCCCCCTGCTCCTGGCCAGCGCCTATGCTGTGCTCTTCGTGCTGATCGGCGTCATTGATTGGGAGCATCGGCTGATCCTGGATGTCGTGATCCTGCCTGCGATTGGGATGGCCCTTCTCCTGGCTGTGCTTGCGCCCGGGTGGTTGAATTCGCTCTTTCCCCAACTTGAGCAGGCCAGTCCATTCGGCTGGCTGATCGGCGGGGGGATCGGGTTCGCCTTTTTCTTCCTGGCGTGGCTGCTGGGGCAGCGATTATACGGCGCGGGCGCGCTGGGCCAGGGGGACATCAAGCTGGCCGCGTTCATCGGGCTGATCACCGGCTTCCCGCTGGTGATCGTGGCGCTCGCCAGCGGCATCCTGGTCGGCGGGGTGATCAGCCTGCTGCTCGTCCTGACGCGCCTCCGCTCGCTGCGCAGTTTCATCCCTTACGGCCCGTTCCTGATCGTCGGGGCGGCGATTGCCCTGTGGAGCGGGCCAGAGATCCTGCAGTGGTGGCTGGGGGGGCGTTGAGGCCCCCACCCCGTCAATCAGCCCTGGAAGGAGTGGACCATGAGGTTGTATTCTGAAGTGATCAGTGCACGGACGCGTTCTGCCTTTGACTTCGTAGATATTACGGCAGAGATAGAGGCGGCGGTGAAGCGCAGTGGGGTCGCTCAGGGCTTTGTCCTGGTGCGCTCGCGGCACACGACCGCCGCCATCGCCTGCAATGAATCCGACGCCGACCTGCACCAGGATGCCCGCGAGATTTTGGAGCACCTCTTGCCGCGCAACCGTAGCTATCACCATGACTATGAGGGGATAGACAACGCCCGTGCCCACCTGGCGCAGATGCTGGGCTTCGGCCATACCAGTTGGGCGCCTGTCCGCGAGGGGAGGCTGGACCTGGGCACCTGGCAGCGCATATATCTGGTTGAGCTATACCAGCCCAGGACGCGGCGGGTGGATTGCATTGTGGTGGGGGAGTGACGTATGGCTTTGGCAGCTTCACGCGCCTATGATTGCGGATAAATCGTGTAGGGGCAATTAACGCCGAGGGCTACCCCAGCCGCCCAAATTGCCGCGCCAGTTGTGCCGTTGTCAGGTGGATCATCGTGGGGCGACCGTGCGGGCAGGTGCGCGGCGCGGCGCAGGCCTCCAGTTGCCGCACCATCTCCTGCATCTCTGCCTGTGACAGCACCTGCCCGGCCTTGACCGCCGCCGATTTGCACACACGGGCGATGATCTGCGCCTCGCGCGTCCCCGAAAGCGGCGGCTCCCCCTGGTCTATCTCCATGACCGCGCTGTAGAGCGCCTGGGCCGGGTCCAGCCGCGCGATGAGCGCGGGCACAGCCCGCACCAGGAAGGTCGTCCTGCCGAACGGCTCCACCACAAAACCCAGTTCAGCGAGCGTGTCCAAATCCCCGGCCAGCGTCGCTGCCGCCTCCGGCGGCAGGTCCACCAGGACCGGCTCCAGGAGGTTCTGTGAGATAACGGCACGCCTGGCGGCTTCGGCCATGAAGCGCTCATACAGGATGCGCTCATGCGCGGCGTGCTGGTCAATCAGGTACATGCCATCCGGCCCTTCCGCGATGATGTAGGTGGCGCCCACCTGCCCCAGGACGCGCAACAGGGGCAGGTCGCCCCCCGCCGTTCCCCCGCCTTCCCCTTCCCCGGCTGGCTGGGGAAGGATAGGGGCATGTTCTGCGGCCACGCCAGGCGGAGGGTGGCTCAGGTCAAGTGGGATAGGGCTGGCCGTCGCCGGTTGCGGTGGCGTCTGGGCGGTGGGCAGGCGCGCTTCCGGTGCGGGCAGGTGCGCCAGGAGAAGCTGGCGGATGGCTTTCTGGACGGCGCCGAAGACGGCATCGGGGCGGCGGAAGCGCACCTCGGTTTTGGCCGGATGGACGTTCACATCCACCTCCTCCGGCGGCAGTGTGATGAAGACGACGGCGGCGGGGTAGCGCCCGGTCATGAGCAGGCCGTGATAGGCCTCCACGATGGCATAACTCAGATGGCTGTCTTGCACCCAGCGTCCGTTCACGAACAGGGTGATCTGGCTGCGATTGGCGCGGGAGAGCGTGGGCAGGCTGACGTAGCCTGACACCTGGATCGCGCCGGCCCCCAACGCGGGAAGCTCCAGCATGTGCCGGGCCGTGTCCAGGCCGAGGACGGCCACCAGCGCGGCGTACCGGTCGCCGTCGCCGCTGGATTGGAAGGCCAGCCGTCCCTCGTGCGTCAGGCGGAAGCGCCGGTCGGGGTAGGCCAGGGCGTAACGGCTGACGAGCGCGTCAATGCGGGCGCGCTCGGCGGCCTCGCTCTTGAGGAACTTGAGCCGGGCCGGGACATTGTAAAAGAGGTTTTCCACCGTGACCACCGTGCCTTGTGGGGCGCCAACCGGCTCATGCGTCAGGATGGCCCCGCCCTCCAGCCGGATACGGGTGCCGAGGGATTCCCCGGTGGCCCGCGTCACCATCTGCACCTGGCTGACAGCGGCGATGCTGGCCAGTGCCTCACCGCGAAAGCCAAGTGTGGAGATGCGTTCCAGATCGGCGGCGGTGGAGAGCTTGCTGGTGGCGTGGCGGGCGAAGGCCAGCGCAACCTCCGCAGCGGGGATGCCCATGCCGTCGTCGGCCACGCGAATGCGGCGGCGGCCACCTCCCTCAATGTCCACCGTGATGGTGCGCGCCCCCGCGTCAAGTGCGTTCTCAATCAGCTCCTTGACGACCGAGGCGGGCCGTTCAACCACCTCGCCAGCGGCGATCTGGGCGGCGATGTCCGGCGGCAGGATACGGATCGGCATAAGCTGATTTTAGCATGAGGGCGGGGCATGGCACAACCCTGTTCGGGAACATCGGTTTTAATCTCAAGCTGCGTTCCCCCCACCCCTTCCCTCCCCCACAAGGGGAGGGGGCGGTGTTGATACCTGACCCTATTGACAAGCATGGAAAATTGGTCTATACTGACTATTAGTCAGTAACTGACCATCGGTCAGCCAGCAGGAGAACGGGTGACCCCTATAGCTACGGAGCGGCGGCGGGCACGGGAGCGCGAGGAACGACGCGACTCCATCCTCCAGGCTGCGCGCAAGGTCTTCTTTGAGAAAGGCATCCACCGGGCGACGGTGGACGATGTCGCCCAGCAGGCCGAGGTCAGCAAGGGCACGGTCTACCTCTACTTTGAGACGAAAGAGAGCCTCCTCGCTGCCCTCCTCCTGGAAGACCTGGAGAAGCTGGTGGCACAGCTTGAAGCGGCGTTTGCGCCAGGCGAGGCCCTGTCGGCTGAGGAGCGGGTGCGCCGCCTGGCGCGGGCCTATCTGGGCTTCTTCCAGGCCAACCCTCACAGCTTCCGGCTGATCATGGCCTTTGACCGGGGCCATTTCCAGGAATCCGTCTCCGCCGATCTGTACCAACGTATTCTCAACACCAGCCTGCGCGGCCTGGCCTGGGTGGTGCAGGCCATCCGGCAGGGGATGGATGAGGGGATCTTTGCGCCTGGGGATGCACGCCAGGCGGCGGGCGTGGCCTGGGCCGCGCTGAACGGCGTGCTCGTCCTCCTCAGTCACCCGCTGCGCCGTGAAATGCTGGCTGCCGATCTGGAATCTCTGTATGCAGCCGCTTTAGACCTGGTATTGAAAGGACTTCGGCCATGAAAGACGTAGTCATTGTAGATGGGGTGCGCACGCCGGTGGGCAATCACGGCGGCGTGTTCCGCGATGTCTCCGCAGTGGAGCTGGCGCGGTTTGCAATTGTCGGGCTTCTGGAGCGAACGAAGCTGGATCCGGCGATGGTAGACGAGGTCATCCTGGGGTCGGTGGCCCAGCCCTCAGATGCGCCCAACATCGCCCGCGTCGTCGCGCTGAAATCAGGCATCCCCAAGGAGGTGCCCGCCTATACGGTGGCCCGCAACTGCAACAGCGGCATGGACGCGATCATTGAAGCCTGGCGGCACATCCAACTGGATGAGGGCGAGATCTATATCGCCGGTGGCGTGGAATCCATGAGCACCATCCCGTACATCGTTCGGGGGGCGCGTTGGGGGCTGAAGTTGCGCCACGCCCAATTCACCGACGCGCTGTGGGAGGCGCTGACCGACCCCATCTGCGGCCAGCTCATGGGGCGCACAGCGGAGAACCTGGTGGAGGAGTTCAACATCAGCCGCCAGGCGCAGGATGAGTATGCGGTCAATTCACACCGCAAGGCCTTCATGGCGACGCGCATGGAGAAGTTCGCCGAGGAGATCGTGCCGGTGGAGATCACCAAGAAGGTCGCCGGGCAGGAGGTCACGCGCGAAAAAATCCTCCAGGACGAGACCATCAATCCGGCGCTGACCGTGCAGAAGGCCGCGCTTTACCCGGCGGTGTTCAAAGAGGGCGGGACGGTGACGCCAGCCAACTCCTGCGGTATCTCCGATGGCGCCAGCGCCGTGCTGGTGATGTCGGCGGCGCGGGCGGCGGCACTGGGCTACCGGCCCCTGGCCCGTATTGTGTCCTTCGGCTACGCGGGCGTTGAGCCGGAGCGCATGGGGATCGCCCCGGCCTATGCCGCGCCTAAAGCGCTGCAGAAGGCCGGCCTCAAACTGACCGACATGGACCTGATTGAGTTGAACGAGGCCTTCGCCGCTCAGGTGCTCGCCGTAGGCAAGCTGCTGGAGAAGGACGGCTGGGACTGGAACAAGGTCAACGTGAACGGCGGCGCCATCGCCCTGGGCCATCCCGTGGGCTCCAGCGGCTGCCGCATCGTGGTCACGCTGCTGCACGAGATGAAACGGCGTCAGGTGCGCTATGGCCTGGCGACGCTGTGCGCTGAGGGCGGTCAGGCGAGCGCCCTCGTGGTGGAGCGGATATGATGTTACCGCAGAGAACGTAGAGGTTAGGCGGGTACAACGCCCGCCCCTACGGCCTCGGTGATGAGCTTGAATGCCTTCTGGAAGGAGGGAGCATGTACATCTTCAAAGCTGCTGTGGTGGGTGCGGGGGCCATGGGCGCGGAGATCGCCCAGGTGATCAGCTTCAGCGGGCTGCCGGTTGTGCTCAAGGATATAGACCAGGCCATGCTGGATAAGGGGATGGCGCGCATCCGCCGAATTTACGAGAGCCGGGTGGAGAAGGGCAAGATGAGCCAGAGCGAGGCCGAGAATAAGATCGCGCTGGTGGAGCCGACCCTGACCTATGACGGCTTCAGCGATGTGGACATCGTCATTGAGGCTGTGCCGGAGAAGATAAGCATCAAGAAGGCGGTCTTCACCGAGCTGGATCGCATTTGCCCGGAGAGCACGATCTTCGCCAGCAACACCTCGGCGCTGTCCATCTCGGAACTGGGCGCGTCCACCCGGCGCCCCCATAAGGTCATCGGTATGCACTTTTTCAACCCCGCCCACGTCATGAAGCTGGTGGAGGTCATCCCTGGCCTGGATACCAGCCAGGAGACGGTGGATGATGTGGTGCAGTTTTCCGAGTCGCTGCGCAAGATCCCGGTGGTCGTGCAGGAATGCCCCGGCTTCCTGGTCAACCGCCTGCTCATGCCCTATCTGAACGAAGCCACCATCGTCCTGGAGGAGGGCGCAGCCACGGCCAGCCAGATTGACGCGGCCATGGTGGACTTCGGCATGCCCATGGGGCCATTCACGCTCATGGACATGCTGGGCCTGGATGTGTGCAGCGATGTGGGCAGCTATCTGTATAGCGAGTACGGTGAGCGCATGACCCCGGCCCCGCTGTTCTACAAGCTCATCCAGGCCGGGCGCCTGGGCGAGAAGAGCGGCGCGGGCTTCTACGGCTACGGCGACCAGACGGACGAGCCGGTCAAGCAGATGATCGCCGAGATCAGCGCCAGCCTGCCGCCGGAGCAGCGCGGCGAGTTCAGCGTGGACCGGCTGATCATGCCCATGATCAACGAAGCGGTGTTGTGCCTGCAAGAGCATATCGCCAGCGCCCCCGATATTGATATGGCTGTCGTGGCCGGGCTGGGCATGACCTATCACGGCGAGCGCATCGGCCCTCTGGCTCTGGCCGACACGCTGGGCCTGGATACTGTCTTGAGCAAACTGGAGGAGCTGCGTGCCCGCTATGGCGAGCGCTTCCGCCCTGCCTGGAAGCTGCGCACCAAGGTCCGCGCCGGCCATCTGGGCAAGAAGACCGGCAAGGGCTTCCATGAGTATTCGGTTTAGGAGAGGCCCCCATGCCTGAGCGACAATTTGTCAAGGTAACCATTGAAGAGCGCATCGCCACCATCACGATTGACCACCCGCCGGTCAACGCATTTGACCGGGTGACGATGAGCGAGCTGGCCGAAGCGATTGATGAAGTGCTGGCCAATCAGGATGTCAAAGCCGTGATCATCACCGGCGCGGGCCAGGTCGCCTTCGTCGCCGGGGCGGACATCAACGAGTTAAAAGCGGTGGCGGGGAGCGAGTCGGTGCGCGAGCTCTCCCTGGCGGGACAGGCCGTGTTCAACCGCATTGAGCGCGCCCATAAGCCGTTCATCGCGGCGATCAACGGCGTGTGCCTGGGCGGCGGGCTGGAATTGGCCATGGCCTGCCATCTGCGCATCGCCGGCGACCGCGTGCGCCTGGGCCAGCCGGAGATCAACCTGGGCATCATCCCTGGCTGGGGCGGCACGCAACGCCTGAGCCGTATCGTGGGCCGGGCCAAGGCGATTGAACTGATCCTGACCGGCGATGCGATTACGGCGCAGGAGGCTTACCGCCTGAACCTGGTCAACCGTGTGGTCCCGGCGGGCGAGGTGTTGAAGACGGCCCGCGACCTGGCGCGGAAGATCGTGGCGAAGCCGGGGCTGGCGATGGCGGCGGCCCTCCAGGCCATTGACCAGGGGCTGGGCATGCCGCTGGACCAGGCTCTGGCGCACGAAGCGAATCTGTTCGCGCAACTGGCTCTGACCGAGGATATGCGCGAGGGCGTGACCGCCTTCCTGGAGAAGCGCCAGCCGCAGTTCAAGGATCGGTGAACCCGGCTCTCGTCGTGATTCTGGTCGGCGCGTTCCTGGGCTTTGGCCTGGTGGTGGCGCAGGCCATCCGAGCCGAGCCGACGACGCGGCTGATCCTGCTGGTGACGCTGGGGCTGGCGGCGCTGCTCATCCTGCCCTGGGCGGCCAGCACAGCGGAGCGCTTCAGCCACCTGGCCCTGGCCTTCGTGATCGCCCTGGGTCTGGGGGGCCTCGGCTGGATCGCTGTCCGTTGGCGGCGGCGTGCGGGGTCCTCAACGCGCCTGCCGGGGCGGCAGGATGGGAATGCGCCCCGATAGGATGGAGGAAGCGAATGGACTTTGCGTTGAGTGAAGAGCAACAGATGTTCCGCGACCTGTTCCGGGACTTCGCCCGCAAGGAGGTCTGGCCGCGCGCGGAGCACACGGACAAGGCCGAGCAGTTGTCTGCCGAGGTGCTGCAGAAAGCGGCGGCGCAGGGCTTTCTGGGCGGCCCCATCCCCGAGGACTACGGCGGGGCTGGCCTGGACTATGTGAGCACCTGCCTGCTGATAGAGGAGCTGGGGCGCGCCTGCATGTCCACCGCAGTCACCGTCGCTATTCAGACGGCGCTGGTGGGCCTGACGGTCCTGGCTGCGGGGGACGAAGCGCAGAAGCAGGCCCATCTGCCGCGCCTGGCAGCGGGGGAGGTCCTGGGGGCGTTCGCGCAGACCGAGCCGGACGCAGGCAGCGACGTCTCGGCGATCCAGACCACCGCCCGACGCGAGGGTGACACCTATGTGCTGAATGGGATCAAATCCTGGGTGAGCAATGCGGGCGTGGCCGGCCTGTTTTTGGTGATGGCTCAAACCTCTCCCTCCGCCCCTTCCCTTGTCGGGAGGGGGGCTGGGGGAGGAGGGCTGACTATGTTCCTGGTTGAGCGCGATACCCCAGGGTTGACCATCGGCTACCGCGAGCCGACGATGGGGCTGCGTGGCCTGAGCATCCACACGGTTTATCTGGAGGACTGCCGCATCCCGGCGGCGCAGCGGCTTGGCGCTGAGGGAGAGGGTTGGGCCATCGCCTCAGGCGCGCTGGATCGGATGCGATTGGCGCTGGCGGCGGCAGCGCTGGGGCTGGCGCAGGCGGCCCTGGACCTGGGGCGCCGCTACGCAGCGGAACGCAGCCAGTTCGGTGTGCCCATTGCCACCAAGCAGGCCATCGCCAACTACTTCGCCGATACGGTCACCGAGATTGAGGCCCTGCGCTCGCTCGTCTATCGTGGCGCCTGGCACTATGACCAGGGCGAGGACTTCCGGGGGCTGGCGGCGATGGCGAAGCTGTTCGGGGCGCAGGTGGCGCGCAACGCCGCCAACCGCATGTTGCAGGTACACGGCGGCTACGGCTTCAGCGATGAGTACGCCATCTCGCGCCTGTACCGCGATGCCCGCGCCCTGGACTTCCTGGGTGGGACAACCCAGATTCAGCGGGTGATCATCGCTCAGGACGTATTCAGGGAGTTGGGCGTGGAGGTGAAGCCCTGATGGATTTTGAATTCTCACGTGAGCACCAGGCACTCAGGCGGCTGATCCGCGACTTCGCCGAGGGCGAAATCCGGCCTGTGGCGCAGTCGCTGGACCGGGAGGGCCGCGTGCCCTGGGAGAATATCCGCAAAGCCGCAGAGATCGGGCTGTTGGGCGTCCCCTTTCCGCGCGAGTATGGCGGCCTGGGCGCAGGCGAGATCGGCTACTGCATCCTCATGGAAGAGATCGGGCGCGTCTGCCAGTCCACAGCCGCCATTCTGGGGGCGCACATCGGTATCGGTGCCATGCCCATCTACCTGGACGGCAGCGAGGACTTGAAGCGCCGCTACCTGCCCGACCTGTGCGCCGGGAGGAAGCTGGCCGCCTTTGCCCTGACCGAGGCGGGCGCAGGCTCGGACGCGGCGGCGATCAAGCTACGCGCCACGCGCGAGGGCGATTCCTACTTCCTGGACGGCCAGAAGGTGTGGATCACCAACGGCCCCATCGCCGACGTGATCTGCGTGCTGGCGGTCACGGATCCGGCGCTGGGGGCGCGTGGCGGCGCCACCGCCTTCGTCGTGGAGACGCAGTGGGAAGGGTTCAAGGCGGGCGCGCCGGAGCACAAGATGGGCCTGCATGGGAGCGCCACCTCGGTGCTCAACTTTGATAACCTGCGCGTGCCCCGCGAGAACGTGCTGGGCCAGGTGGGCCTGGGCTTCGTCACTTTCATGAAGACCCTGGATATTGGCCGGGTCAGCCTGGGCGCGGCCACGTTGGGGGGCGCGCAGGCGGCGCTGGAGGCGGCGGTGCGCTGGGCCAAAGCGCGTACCCAGTTCGGCGTGTCCATTGCGCACAAGCAAAGCATTCAGTTCATGATCGCGGATATGGCGGCGGAAATTGAAGCCCTGCGTTCGCTGGTGTACCGCACGGCCTGGCTGGTAGATACGGGTCGCCCGTTCATCAAAGAGGCCGGGATGTGCAAGCTGCTCGGCTCGGAGATCGCCAGCCGCTGCATTGATCGCGCGGTGCAGATCCATGGCGCGCTGGGCTACAGCCGCAATAACCCGGTGGAGCGCGGCTTCCGCGATGCGCGCATCGCCGAGATCTTTGAGGGCACAAACGAGATCCAGCGCATTCTGATCGCGGAGCAGATCTTCCGGGAGGTGGGGGTGAGGATCCGGCCATGAAGATCGTGGTAGGTGTGAAGGCAGTATTGGCCCCGTCGGGCATCACGGTCAACCGGCGGGCGGGACAGGTCACGGTCCAGCGCGAGGAGTTCCTGATGGACCCGGCGGCGAAGAACGCACTGGAAGCGGCCCTGCGGCTGAAGGATGCACTGGGGGCTGAGGTGATCGCCCTGACTGTGGGGATGGAACGCGCCGGGGATGTGCTGTGCGAGGCGCTGGGCATGGGCGCCGACCAGGCGATCGGGGTGCAGGATGCTGCCTTGAGCCGGGCGGATGCGAGCGTAGTCACGCGGCTGCTGGCGCGGGCGATTGAGCGCATCGGCGGGGTGGCCCTGGTGCTGGTGGGCGAGCGGGCGCTGGATACGGGCGATGGGCAGGTGGGGCCGCGCCTGGCTGAGGCATTAGGCTGGCCGCTGCTGTCGCGTGCCCTGCGGTTAGAGGTGAATGACAGCACCCTTCGCATCGTTAAACAAATCGGGCCTGACTTCATTGCCCAGGAGGCCGATCTGCCCGCTGTCGTCACCATCCCGCGCGATTCGCATCCGCCGCGCTATGCACACGGTGCGCGCCTGCTCCAGGCCTACCGCGAGGGCCTGGTCGCAACCTGGAGCGTTGCCGATCTGGGGATAGATGCGGCCAGCCTGGAGCCCCTGGTCCAGGTGCGCGGTGCGGTGATCCCGCCGGAACGGGAGTTGGGCGTCCGCCTGACGGGGACGGCGGACGAGGTGGCGGCGAAGCTGGCCAGCCAGCTCTATACGCGCCTGGGGCTGTGGAGGTAGGGCATGGACATCAGTGATCTGGATACGCTGTTGGGGGAATCCCTGCCGCCGGTGGGAGCGGGCGGGCAGGGCATCTGGGTGGTGGCTGAGGTTCACGAGCAGGCGCTCAGCCCGGCCACGCTGGAGGCGTTGGGGGCGGCTCGCGGCCTGGCGGACCGGCTGGGCGCGACAGTGGGGGCTGCCCTGTTGGGCGCTGACGTCGCCGGGCTGGCCATGACGCTGATCGCGCATGGCGCCGACCGCGTCGCCCTAGCCGAGGACGCCCGGCTCTGGCCTGTTGACCCGGAGGCCTATCTGGCTGTGCTGTCTGCGCGATTCGCCAGCGCCCCGCCGGAAGTGCTCTTATTGGTCGCCAGCCCCGATGGCGACGATCTGGCGGCGCGGCTGGCGAACCGTTTGGGCACAGGCTGCGTTTCGGGCTGCACCGCGCTGGACCTGGACGAGGCCACGCGCACAGTCATCGCCCGCCGTCCGGCCTATGGCGGCCTGTATGAAGAGGAGTGGCTGATCCCCCAGGCTCAGCCGGAGGCGCCGGGCAGCGCTTATGAATGGGCCTATGCCCAGGGTGCTGCGGCAGAGGTGGCGCGCCCCCAGGTGTTCACCCTGCGCCCCGGCGCGTTCACGGCCCTGCCCGCTGATCCCGGGCGATCGGGTGAGATAGAGACCCTGGCCGTCCCGCTTGAGGATGTCAGGCCGCGCCTGCGGGAGTTGGGGCCGGTGGAATACGCCGGGCCGGTGGATCAGCATGGCGAGCGGGTTGAGCTGCCCCTGCACCGGGCGCGGCGCGTCGTGGCAGTGGGGCGTGACCTGAGGGATCACAGCGGCCAGGGCCTGGCCCTGGCCAGGCAGTTGGCCGCCTCCCTGGGCGCGGTCCTGGCGGGCGATCACACCGCCTACGAGCTGGGCTGGGTGGAGGATCGCTACGTGGTGGGCATCACGGGCCCGGCGACCGCGCCGGAGCTGTACATTGCCTGCGGCATCCGCGGGGACAGCCACCACCTGGCCGGGATGAGCGACAGCCGTTTCGTCGTGGCCATCCATCCCGATCCGGAGGCCCCGATCTTCAAGACGGCGGATCTGGGGGTTGTGGGCGAGCCGGTGGCGGTGCTGCGGGCGCTGCTGGCGCGGGTCTGGCCTAGGGCACATAGCCCAGCCGCGTTTCCAGGCGGGCTTTGACCTCAGGCCATTCGTCGTCAATGATACTGTAAATGACCGAGTCCCGGATGCTGCCATCGGGCAGGATCATGTGTTTGCGCAGGACGCCCTCTTTTTTGGCGCCCAGCTTCTCAATGGCCCGTTGGCTGTGCAGATTACGGGCATCGGTCTTAAGCTGGACACGCATTGCGCCCAGGGTCTCAAAGGCATGGCGCAGGAGCAGGTACTTGCTCTCCGGGTTCACCGCCGTGCCCTGATAAGGCTTTCCGATCCAGGTCCCCCCGATCTCCAGCCCGCGATGCTCCGGGCGCACATCCAGATAAGAGGTTGTGCCCACAGCCTTGCCGGTCTCTTTCAGGATAATCGCATAGGGGTAGCGGTCATGCGTGGCCAGGAGCTTGAGGATGATGTCGCGGAAGGCCTCAAAGTTGGGCGCGGGCGGCCAGGCGACCATGTAAGTGAAGATGTCCGGCTCGGCCAATTCCCACAGGTCGGTGGCGTGCTGGATAGTGAGGGGCACAAGCGAGATGACACGCCCCTCCAGGGGCACGAATTTCAACCACATAGTGCTTTTCCCCTTCTGATCTGTCGCCAAGCACCCAGTACCGGGCTTCAGCCTGGTTGGGAGGGGGTGACAACACTAAGGCACCCTCTTACACTGCGCGATGTCCTCAGGCGTTGGCGTCCCCTCCAGGCCGGGGCGGGTCACCGACCGCGCGGCCAGGCAGGTGGCGAAGCGGGCCGCCTCCCAGGGGTCGCCTGTCTCGTACAGGCGGACGAAGAAGGCCGCCGCATACACATCCCCGGCCCCGGTGGGGTCTACTTCCGTGACCGGCGGTGCAGGGAAATGGCGCGTTTCGCCCATCCAGGTGACGGTTGAGCCTGCCCGTCCCTGTGTGACCACGAGGATGTGTGCCCGGCGGGCGTAATCGGCCAGCAGGGCCTCATCGCCACCCACATCCTCCGGGCTGAGCACAACCGCCGTCGCCTGTGTCAGGATCGCCTGCGCCTCCGCCCAGGCGCAGGGCCACACTTCACCGCTCTCCCCCCAGCGGCGCAGCCAGCCCTGCGGCGTGACGCCGATCAGCGCCAGCGGGAAGGCACGGATAAGCGCTGGGTCCACCTCCTGGGCGACCGGGCCAAGATGCACAATAGGGGCGTGCCGCCAGTCCGGGGGGATGGCGGCGGCATCCAGACGGCGGGCCACTGCGCGCACGAACTGCCGCCGCCCCTCCGCTGTATAGATGTTTTCAAAGGTGGTTGTCGCCTGGGCAGGCAAACAACGAATAGCTACGCCGGGCAGGGCCGCGTGCACATCCAGGTCGCGGCGGGCGCTGGTGAGCACGCCAACACGGCAGCCCAGCGCCCGTGCCGTGCGCGCAGCGTAGGCCACCGTGCCTCCGACCCTCGGCCCCTGCGGTGTCAGGTCCCGCGTGATGTGGCCGATGACGACGTAATCAACCGTGCTGCTTCTCACTCCCGACGGTGGCCCGTCGGCCTGCTGCCTGCTGCTCTCTGCCCCCGGCGCAAGTCGCGGGGGATGATGGTCACCTTGCGCTGATCGCCCTCGCCCACGCTCTCCGTGATCACCTGGGGGTGATTGCGCAGCTCCATATGGATGATCCGGCGCTCGTAGGCGGGCATGGGTTCAAGCGAGACACGCCGTCGCCGTTGCACCGCCTGCTGGGCCATGCGCTGTGCCAACTGCCGCAGGCTGTGCTCGCGCCGGACGCGATAGTTCTCCACGTCAACGATCAGGTTAATACGGCGCTGAAGTTCGCGGCTGACGATCAGCCGGGTGATCATTTGCAGGGCGTCCAGCGTCTCACCCCGCCGGCCGATCAGGATGCCCAGGTCATCACCGAAGACATCCAGCACCAGCGTGGGTGCAGCGCCCGGCTCGGCGGGCTCTGACCAGTGGGCCTCAATGTGGCCGGTGATTTTCATATGGTGGAGCAGCTCCGCCAACGTGTCTCGGGCCACCTGCTCAGCATGGGCGCGGTCAATCGGTGGAGCACCCTTTTCCTCCTCGGCCTCTTCCTCTTCCAGCGCCATCTCAGCGGGTGACGGTGGGAGAGGCGCTCGCCATCCCTCTGGGGTTGCGGGAGGCGCGGAAGGCGGCGCAGGAGCTGCAACAGGGAGCGGCTCCGGCTCGCGCGCGGGCGCGGCTGTGGCTGGGATAGGCTTCAAGGTGAGCCGGACGATCGCCGGGCGAGCACCCAGGCCGAGGAGCCCCCGGCTGCCCTCACTGATAATCGTAATCTCCACCTGGTCGCGGTCAGCGCCGAGCTGCGCCAATCCATGCCGGATAGCCGACTCTACATCCGGGGCACTGATTTCAATACTGCGCTCTTCTTCCATCGTCGCCCCCTTTCCTGGGGACGGAGGACGGATAAAACCCCAGTACCGGGTTTTAACCCGGTTATCGCTTTCCGTCGTCCGTCATTTCTTCCTCTTCGCCTTCACCGGCTTGCGTGTGCTGCTGCGCCCGTCGGACGCGCCCTTGAGCGCCGGGCGTGCCACCTGGCCCTCGGCCCTGGCCTGTTCCCCGGCCTCCGCGCGGCTGGATGGGGCGGCTGCTGGAGAGGCCACTGCCGGGGCCAGGCCGAGAACTGGCAACAGCTTGTATTGGGCTATGCCCACAATATTGGAGACCGTCCAGTAAATCGCCAGCCCCGACGAGAAATTGTAGGCAAAGAAGCCCATCATCAGCGGCATCATGATGTTCATCTGATTGGATACCGCCGAGGATTGCGGGTCGGGGTTGGGCGGCGTCATCACCTTCTGCTGCAAGTATGTGGTGCCCGCTACCAGCACCGGCAGAATGAAGCGGCCAATAGGATGGGGCACGGGATAGGCCAGGTTGGGGATGCCCAGGAAGCTGGTGTGCAGCGGGATCAACTGGGCCAGCCCGGTCGCCCAGGGGTACAGGCGCTGCGAGAGATGGAACAGGTCAATCGGCGATGCCGCCATCGCCGAGGTGATCGCCTGATACAGCCCGATCCAGATGGGGAGCTGGATGAGCATGGGCAGGCAGCCGCCCAGCATCATCGTCGGGCTGTAGCCGATCTTAGCCATCTCCGCCTGCATCTTCTGCGGGTCGTTCTTGTACTTCTCCTGGATCTCCTTGATCTTCGGCTGGAGCGCCTGCATCTTCTGCATGTTACGCTGCTGGCGCAGCGACAGGGGCAGCGTCAACAGGCGGATCAGGATGGTGAAGACGATAATGGCGACGCCGAAGTTCTGCCCCAGCAGGCTATACAGCGCCACCAGGGCGTTGAGCATTGGGTTAATCAGTACGGCGTTCCAGAATGCATCCCACATGGTCACGACTCCTTAGCGGCCAGGCCGGTGGCCCCGGCTACGCTGGCGGCACAAACTTCCAGCGCACCTGGCCCGTGGCTGCGTCAAAGGCATACACCAGGGCGGGGTTATCGTTGGGCGCGTCATTGACTGCGATGATCACCAGATCGTTCACAACCAGCGGCGTGGTGTAGATGTGGGTGGTTATGGCGGTCTCACCCACCCAGCGCAGTTCGCCATCGGTGCTGCTCAGGGCATACACCTTGCCATCGGCGGCGCCGACGTAGAGCAGACCGCCCTGGGGATGGAGCGCCGGGCCGCCGCGCACCGGCCCGCCGACCTGTTTGACCCATTTCTGCGCCCCGTTGGTCGCATCCAGGGCATACACCTGGCCAGCCAGCGTGCTCACATAGACCGTGCCGTCGCGGACGGCGGGCGTGCCCCACACCCAATTATCCTCCAGCGACGTCGTCCAACGCGGCTGGCCGCTCTGGGCATCCAGGGCGTACACCCGGCTGTCAAAGCCGCCGAAGTAGAGCACCCCATCGCTGTACACCGGCGTGCCAGCGAGCGCACCCCCCGCCTGGAACTCCCAAAGCCTGGCCCCATCCGAGACCGAGAGCGCATACAGCCGGTGGTCCAGCGAGGCCAGATACAGCGTATCGTTGACGATCAGGGGCGCGGCCCAGAGCGCGTTCTGCGCCCCCTCAAAGAAGGGGGCCAGCGTCCCCGATATGGGGTCAAGCGCATACAGGCGATGATCGGTGGAGGGGATATAGGCCCGCTGGCCCTGGACCACAATGCCGCCGATGACGTGGGTATTCAGCGCGTCCATGATGGGCTGTTCGCTGCGCCAGCGGACTGTGCCGCTGCTGCGGTCCAGCCCCACCAGGACCTCTGGCGTCCCCGGCGCGCCATACGAAGCGGCGATGACCGTGTCCTCGGTGACGCCGGGCGGGGCATAGAACTGCGCTGCGACCCCTTCAATCCTTTCGGGGTAGCGCCAGCGCAGGTTGCCGTTGCTCAGGTCCAGCGCGTAGAGATGCGTGCTGAAAGCGACATACAGGCTATCGCCGGCGGGCGTCATCCCGGCCCAACTGATGGCGGGCAGCCCGCCTGCGCAACCGCTCAGCAGCAGGCCAGCCAGAATAAGGAGAGCGATCAGAGAGAGCCGTCGTGTATGAAGTTGGGGGAAACGAATGAATGACACAGAACTCCTAGGGCACCGGGTCATAGCCGCCGGGGCTAAAGGGATGACAGCGCGCCAGCCGTTTGATGGTCAACCAACCGCCGCGTATCAGGCCATACCGGGCAATGGCCTCGTAGCCGTACTGCGAACACGAGGGCGTGAACCGGCAACTGTCCGGCAGGACACGGGATAAGGTCAATTGATATAGGCGTATCGCGCCAAGTGCCAATGTCTTCATGCTGTTGATGTACTCTGCCCAGGTTTCTGCCTGCTGTCCATCAGGCCTGCGCGGCCCAACAATTCACGGACCGCCAGGGTGATCGCCTCAAAATCGGCCTCAGCGATAGGCGCACGCGCCACGAACACCAGGTCCCAACCCGGCGCAATACGTTCCAGGTCGCGCCGCACGGCTTCGCGCAGGCGGCGTTTCGCCCGATTGCGCACCACAGCCCCGCCGACCGCCCGCCCGACGCTGAAGCCAAAGCGGCTATGGTCAAGGTCATTGCGGCAGGCCCACAGAATAGCCAGCGGGTGAGCCCAGGATCGTCCTTCCCGGCGCACCCGCTGGAAATCGGCCTGCTGGCGCAAGCGATAACGGCGGTGCATCGTCAGGGGTCGGCTTTCCGTATCCTACCCTTCTACGGGGACAGGGAGCGCCGCCTACTCCCTGCTCCCGGCCACTGCACTCAGGAGGCGTTCCAGTTAACCTTCTTTACGTGGCTCGGCTGCACTGCCAGGCGCTTGCGACCATGCAGGCGTCGGGCTTTGAGCACCTTACGACCCTCACGTGTAGCCATGCGGGCGCGGAAGCCGTGCACACGCTGGCGACGGCGCTTCTTGGGTTGGTACGTCCGTTTCGGCATGCGTTTATCCTGGCCTCAATCCAGCATCAGTCTCAATCCGCTTTTCACAGGGTGGCGCCACCCTGCACAGGTTCGTTTTACGGGGCTAATTATACCTGAGAAGGGAACCCCGGTCAAATAACCGGCCCTTATCCAGCATAAAAAACCACCAGGCTCCCCTGGTGGTTTGGATAAGGCCGCCCCGCTATGCCGTGTGGAGCATCGTTTTGAACCTGCTTCCGCAGGAGGGTGCTATCCTGGTCAGCTCTGCCTTGCCCGAAGGCTAACGCATCCCAGCCAGAGAATCGCACCATTTCAGTAGGTGTTGGCTCAAAACCCAGGTTGCGCCATCACGGGCATAGCAGGGTTGTCTTATTTATACCATAGAACGCCACAATGCGCAAGGCTGGCGGAGGCGGGGTGCATTCCATATCTGGGGCGAGTTTGTCACCCTAAGCGCAGCGCAGGGTCTCTGAGGTGCGAACTAGAGATTCTTCGCTTCCCCTTCGCTTCGCTCAGGGCTTCGGCTCAGGGCTTCGGCTCAGGGTCAGGGCTTTGGCTCAGAATGACAGTCTGAAGGCGGCTGCCCCCAATGTGGAATGCACCCCGGAGGCGCTCCAGGAGCATCGGTTTTAATCCCAGGTGCGTTTCCCCTCACCCTTTCCCTCCCCCACCCAGTACCGGGCTTCAGCCCGGTTGGGTGGGGATGAGTTCCCTCCCCCAGGCGCGGTTTTGACCGCAGGGCTGGCTTATCTGATCACCAGCGGCAAATACAGGGTCAGGTTCTCCGCTGTCGGCGTCGCCGTCGCTGTTGCCGTCGCTGTTGGGGTAGCCGTGGCGGGAGATGTCGCGGTGGGCGAGGGCGTCGGCGTGGCTGTAGGCACAGCCGGCGTCGGCGTGACTGTTATGGCTGGCTCAATCACGCGGAAATCCAGCCCGTTCGTGCAGGGGTGCGGCGTCCCGCCCGCCGACCAGCAGTAGGGTGGGTTCTGCGTGGTCTGCGATTCCGGCACAAACCAGAACAGAATGTCCTGGTCCTGGATGACCTCGTTGTTGTCCCATTGCAAGGGGAAAATCGTCTGCGGGTTCGCGCCTTGCGTGGGCAGATCATTGTCGCCTTCGTTAGCGTAGTGGCGCAGGACGATGTAATGCGCAGGATCATCGCGTGTCTGGTCATTGCCGGTCGGCTTGAGGCTGTAGCCGCCCATCGTGGCGCCGAGCTGGCGCCACTTCTCGCCTTCGGGCGAGTACGGCGTCCCTTTGGGGAAGTCGTCCTCCGCCAGCGGGCTCGTCCAGCCCCCTTCAGTGAAATAGCGGAAAAAGTTCCCTTCCTGCCCGGCCGGGCCGATGTCCACGCGCAAGAAGGGCCGGTAGAGGCCGTCGTAGCTACAGCCGGGGCCGTAGTTGGACACCTCCGTCTGAAAGCGCCCATCCGCATAGAAGGTCACGCTCTGCTCGTAGCGATAGTTGCAGTTGTTCGGCCAACCGCCCATACGGAAATCTTGCAGGATTTTGAATCCCCCAGCTACCTGGATTATCTGGGTTTGCCCGTAAGGGGGGACAATGCCATTACAGCCGACCGAGTCACGGTAGCCAAAGCCGCCGGACGCATACCACACATTGACCTGGGGCATCTTCAGGCTCTGGAACACCAACTGGCCATTGTAAGTGGCGTTGAAGATGCGCAATCCGTCCGTATTGGTGGGCTCGTAGCTGACCGACCAGCCATCCTGGTTGACTGAGCCGGGATTGGGGCAGATCTCCGGCGTCTCGTGGATGCGCATCGGGCCGCTGGGCGCTTCAGACCGGACCCAGGTCACATGCACCACCTGGAGGTCGTTCAGGTCCACAATCACGACCAGGAGTTGTGGGCTGCCTTCCACCTCAAAGCTGGGGCCGACGCACCAGTGAACTGCACAAGGCCCCTCCGGCATCCAGGCGTTGCCCGGCGCCATGTTGGCCTCAAAGCGCCGTCCCTTGACCTCGGCCAGCACCTTGGGGTCGGTGCGGGCGATGCGCAGGGCCAGGTCGGCCAGTTCGGCGTTCACCTCAGGGTAGCTGTGGGGCAGCGGGATGACCTCGGTGACCTGACCGGCGTCCAGGTCCACCATGACGACCAGGGTCAAGATGCGCGAGAAGTCAAAGATCTCCACCTGGGCGCAGGTGTGGGTGGCGCAGGCGCTGCTCCGGGGGCCGAAGTCGCTCCAGACGGGGAGGGCATGAACGAATTGATAGCGCTGGCCGGCCAGGGCCGCCTGCACCTGCGGGTCGGCCATGGCGATCTGCCGCGCCCGCTCCACCTGGTCCGGCGGCAGCCCAACCGGGGCCGGGCCACTGAGCGCATTCCATGATAGCCCCTTCGGCTGCGAGCCGGTCTGTTTGGGTGTGAACAGGATGAGCGCGGCGATGAGCGCCAGCGCCAGCAGTGTGATCGGCCCAAGAATGTAGATACGCTTCATCAAGGCTCTCTCCCCGTGTGAATATATGAGCTCATGGGGAACTCTTTGAGTTCCTATGAGTTCGGCGTGGGCGAGGGGAATGGGAAGGGCAGGCCGCCCTCGCCTGTGTGATACATCGGCCCGCTGGGGCACGGGTACGTCTGCGCCTGCGACACCGTCCAGCACCAATAGTTCGGCGGATTCGGGTTGGTCTGCGACTGGGCGATGTACCACAGCACCAGGTTCTGGTTCTGGATAGGCTCGCCGTTCATCCAACTGGGCTGGCCGGGGAAGCAGTCGGGGTTACAGCCATACCCGCCATAGGTCTGGGTGGGCAGGTTGGGCTGATCGCCCTCCATACCAGCGTGGAATTGCAGCACGTAGTAGCGGGCGTTGTCCGGCGGCCCCACCTCCAGGTTCGTCCCATTGCGCGGCTCCAGCCAGTAGCCCTGGCCATCCGCACCCAACTGCTGCCACTTGCGGTTGCCCAGGTCATACGGCCCGTTGCCCTGATGGAAGCCGCCTTCCAGCGCTGGCGCGAACCAGCCGGTGTGGGCAAAGCTGTTGCCGTAATACTTAAAGACGTTGCCGGCCTCGCCGCCCGGTCCGATGTCCACGCGGATGCCGGGGCGATACACGCCATCGGTGCTGCAACCGCGACCAAACGAGTCCACGCGGATGCGGAAGCGGCCATCGTTGTAGAAATCAAAGTACTGCTGGTAGCGATAGGCGCAGTTGCCGCCCCAACCGCCCATGCGAAAGTCCTGGGTGACGCGGAAGCCGCCCTCAATTGGCAGGACCTGCGTCTCGCCGTAGGGCTGAATGGCGCTACAGCCCACGGAGTCGTGATAGCCCCAGGTGCCACCAGCATAGCCCACATCCACCTGGACCATCTTGGCATCGCGGAAGACGGGACGCCCGCGATAGGTCACGTTGTATACGCGGAAGCCATCGTTAGCGGTGGTCTCATAAGAGAGCGACCAGCCGTTCTGGTTGACCGTGCCCGGCGCCGGGCAGCCGCTGGGGATGTGCATCGGCATGGGGTCGCCGCGGTCGGGGTAGGAGAGCCAGCGCGTATCCACCACACGCATCTCCGTCAGGTCCACGAATACCAGCAGGTGGTCGTCTGTCCCCTCAACCTCAAACGTTGGCCCGACGCACCAGTGGACCATGCAGGGGCTGTCCACCAGCCAGGCGCTGGCCGGGGCCATGCTCGTCTCAAAGCGGCGGCCCTTCGTCTGTGCCAGCACCTTCGGGTCATTCTTAGCGATGCGGAGGGCCTGCTCGGCCAGCTCGGCATTGACGTTGGGATACGAATTGGGGATTTCGTGGACCAGGAAGACGCGCCCGGCGTCCAGGTCGACGATGGCAGAGAGGGTGGCGTTATCCGTGAAATTGTAAATCTCCACCTGGCCGCAGGTGTGCCGGGCGCAGACGGCCATCTCGCCATCAAATTTCTGCCCGGTGGGGAGGGCGTCAATGAACTGGTAACGCTTGCCTTTCAAGAGAGCGAGCACCTGTCCGTCGGCCATGGCCAGTTGGCGCGCCCGCTCAATCTGCGCCGAGGTCAGCCCCCAATTGCGGTCGCCACCCTGGGGGAGGGGCAGGCTCTTGGGTTGCGATGAGGACGGGCCCGGCAACGCCAGATAGACGCCGAGAGCCAGCAGGGCCACGAGCAAGATGCCCGGCACAAGGACGATTCGCCTCTTCATCTCGTTGAAAGATCCTTTCTCAGGCCATAAAAGCCTGAAATAGAATGATGGAAATCCGGCAACGAATACCCCATGGGAAGCCTGGGTGCATTATACATGCCTGGCCTATTCGCGCAACCAGGCCATCGCACCGGGCATACCCCACCGTTTACGGTGGGGCGTCCTCTGCCCCCTTCCCTCTCAGGGAAGGGAATCGCCTTATTCCCCCATCGTCTATGGTATAATTGGAATCGCTATGTGGGAGAAACTTGCGGATATTGAACGTCGCTATGAAGAACTGGAGCGGCTGATGGCCGACCCGGCTGTCGTCGCCGACTACAACCAGCTTAAGGTTTATGCCCAGGAGCGGGCGGAGCTGGAGCCTATCGTTGAGACCTACCGGGCGCTCAAGGGCGTTGAGGCTGATCTGGCCAAGACGCGCGCGCTGCTGGAGGAGGAGACCCAGCCAGAGATGCGTGAGCTGGCCCAGGAGGAGATTGACCGGCTGGAGGCCCGCCGCGAGGCGTTGCAGCAAGAACTGCGGCGGCTGCTCCTGCCGAAGGACCCGCGCGATGAGCGCAATGTGATCGTGGAGATCCGCGCAGGCGAGGGCGGTGAGGAAGCGGCGCTGTTCGCCGCCGACCTGTTCCGAATGTACACACGTTACGCCGAAAACCACGGCTGGGATGTTGAATTGCTCAGCGCCAACGAGACCGGCATTGGAGGCTTCAAAGAGGTCATCTTTGAGATCAAAGGCAAAGGCGCCTATTCGCGGCTGAAGTACGAGAGCGGCGTCCATCGCGTCCAGCGCATCCCCATCACCGAGGCCAGTGGGCGCATCCATACTTCCACCGCTACCGTGGCTGTCCTGCCGGAACCCGATGAGGTGGAGGTTAAGCTCAACCCGGATGACCTGCGGTTTGACTATTACCGCTCCTCCGGCGCGGGGGGGCAGAATGTGCAGAAAAACGCCACTGCGGTGCGCGTGACGCACATCCCTACCGGCATTGTGGTGGCCTGCCAGGATGAGCGCTCCCAGGTGCAGAACCGGATGCGGGCGCTATCCATCTTGCGCGCCCGGCTGTTTGCCCTGGAGCAGCAGAAGCAGTTTGAGGAGATTGATTCCGCGCGACGCGCCCAGGTCGGGCGCGGTGAACGCGCTGAGAAAATCCGCACTTATAACTTCCCTCAGAACCGGGTCACCGATCACCGCATCGGCCTGACCAGCTACCGGCTGGAGAGCATCCTGAACGGCGAGTTGGACGAGTTCATTGAGGAGCTGGCCACACAGGAGCAGGTGGAGAAGCTCCAGGCGGTGACGGAATAGGCGGGGCTGGTGTGCCACGATGGACAATAGACGATGGAGGACAGGAGGACTGAACCACACCGTAAACGGTGTGGCTTGTACAAAGAGGGAAGTCTTTCGTCCTTCATCCCCTCTTCCCCATTTGTCGTCTGTGCTACAGGCCATCGCCTGGGGCGCGCAGCGGGTGCGCTACGTTACGCCGCGGCTGGGCGCTGAGGTGCTCCTGGCGCACGTCCTGGGTGTCTCGCGGGCGCACCTGCTGGCCTATCCAGAGCGCACCCTGAGCCAGCACGAATGGGACGCTTATGTGCGGCTGGTTGAACGCTGTGCCCAGGGTGAACCCCTCTTTTATCTTATCGGTCACCGCGAATTCTATGGCCTGGACTTCCTGGTGGACCCGCGCGTGCTTATCCCGCGTCCGGAGACTGAGCTTTTGGTGGAGCAGGCGTTATCCTTCATTTCGGCTTATCTTCCCTCCACCGTGGCCGACATCGGCACCGGCAGCGGCTGTATCGCCGTGACGCTGGCGGTGTATGTGTCTGGTTCGCCCTCAGCCTGGTTGGGGAGAGGGGATGCGGAGGGTGAGGGGAAGGGGGTACGGGCCATCTACGCCACTGACATCTCTTCTGCAGCGCTGGAGGTGGCCCGCGCCAACGCCGAACGGCATGGCGTCGCCGACAAAATCACCTTTCTTCAGGGTGACCTGCTTGCGCCCCTGCCGCAGCCGGTGGCCCTGATCGTCGCTAATCTGCCTTATGTCGCCCGTGACGAGTGGGGGCAGTTGGCTGCGGAGGCGAACGTGGCGGAATTTGAGCCGGCCATTGCATTGGATGGCGGGCTGGATGGGCTGGCCCTGTTCCGCCGCTTCTTTCAGCAGGCACCGGCCTACCTCGCGCCCGGTGGGGCGATCTTGCTGGAGATCGGTGCGGGCCAGGCCGAGGCGGTAACGGCATTAGCGCGAGCCGCTTTCCCGCAGGCGCATATCGGCGTAGTGCGCGATTACGCTGGTCTGGAGCGGATCATCTCTGTGAAGACCGATGCGGATTCAGCTTCTGGCGCTTGATTTGGACGGCACGCTCTTCGGCGATGACGGCGTCATCCGCCCGCGCGTGCGCCGGGCTGTGGCCGCCGCCATCGAGCGCGGCGTCACGGTCACGCTGGCTACCGGGCGGGCCTTTGACGTGGCTGCCCGCTATGCCCGTGAGCTGGGGATTGAGGCGCCGCTGATCTGCTACCAGGGCGCGGTCATCCAGGACATGGCCAGCGGCCAGGTGCTGTTTGCCGAGCCCCTGCCCGCCCAGGTCTTGCCAGAGGTGGTCGCGCTGGCCGAGGCGCGCGGCTGGGACCTGCACATGCAGCGCGATAGTCGCGTGTTTGTGCGCACACGGCGGCAGGATGAGCAATTCTACTGGCTGCTTTTCGGCCTGCCGGTCGTGGAGGTGCCCGACCTGCGCCTGGCCCTGGACCCCCCTCCCACCAAGTTTGTGGTCACCTGCGCTCCAGGAGAGACGGAGGCGATTGCGGCAGAGTTGAGCGCGCGCTTCAGCGACCATTTGACAATCGTCCGCTCTCACGATATTCTCGTTGAAGGCGTGGCCGCAGGTGTTAACAAAGGGCGGGCGCTCGCCCGGCTGGCTGACATCCTGGGCGTGCCGCAGGCGGCGGTCATGGCGATCGGTGACCAGGACAACGATGTGCCTATGATTGCCTGGGCCGGGCTGGGGGTGGCCATGGGTGATGCCACGCCTGCTGCGCGTGCCGCCGCAGCCGGGCTGAAGCCCGGTACTGGCTGGCTGGCCCCACCCCTGGCCGAGGACGGCGCCGCTGTGGCCATTGAGCGCTTTATTCTCAACCCGACCGACGATGAAGACGTTGTTCCTGGACGGCTCCCATCCTGACACCCTGGGCATCGCTGCCGATCTGCTGCGCCGGGGCGAACTCGTGGCCTTCCCCACCGACACTGTATATGGCCTGGGCGCTCACAGCCGTCTCCCACGCGCCATTGAGCAGATTTACATCGTCAAGGGCCGTCGCGAGGAGAAGGGCATCCCGCTGTTGCTGGCCGACCTGGACAGTCTGTCTGAGGTTGTGATCGCAGTGCCGGAGGTGGCGCGACGACTGGCGCGGGCCTTCTGGCCGGGCGGGCTGACGCTGATCCTGTCCAAGAAACCGACCGTCCCCACAGCGGTCAGCCGCGACCCAACAGTCGCTGTGCGTATCCCCAACCATCCCCTCACCCTGGCCTTGATCCGCAAAGTCGGCGCGCCCCTGGCGACAAGCAGCGCCAACCGTTCCGGTGAGCCCAGCCTGACGACGGCGCAGGACGTGTGGGCGGTGTTTGACGGGCAGGTCGCCGCGATCATTGACGGCGGTGAGACCCCTGGCGGCATTGCTTCCACCATTGTGGACTGCACTGTACAACCCCCAAAGATTCTGCGTGTGGGCGCGATCCCCGTAGAAGAGATTCTGCCGTATTTGCAGCCATAATCCATCCAGAGCCAGCCAGCGTATTTAGAAAATAGCACAGGTCGCCGTTTCCCCCCGGTAAGCGAGGAGGCAAATCCATATGACGCGCAAGCTGATTTTCCCTCTGCTGGTGGCCTTTATCCTGGTGATCGGGGGGATGTCTGGCCTGGCCCGCGCCAGGGCGACGCCTCCGGATAATGTTCCCCTGGCAGGTCAAACCACTGCCTTTTCTTCGCTTCGGCTCAGAATGACATTGCTATTCGTTGAGAACGTGGGCCAGTTTGCTTCCAGGCAACCGGGCTAAAGCCCGGTACTGGGTTCCCTACGAGGGAAGGGGGAGAGGTCAAAGGTGTGCATCTCAGGCCCCCCCTTCGTCGGCGCCAACCCCCATCCCCGCCTGGACACGCACGTCTCCTACCCCCTGGGCGATGATCCGGCTAAGTGGCGCACGGATGTGCCCGTGTGGGGTGGGGTGCGCTATGTGGACCTGTATCCGTGGATAGACCTGGAAGTGGGGGAGCGGCGAGGTCTGCGCCTGATCGCCCATCCTGGGGCTGCGCCCAGCACCGTCCGGCTGCGCGTTAAGGGTGCGGATGAGATCGCAATGGACGGAGACCGCCTGCGCTTGAACACAGCCATCGGCGCGTTCTCCCTGCCGCCCTTCCTCAGCAGTGATGGATGGCTGCTCTAGCTGATTCTGACGGATCATACCATCGCCTTTGCCCCGGCCCCCTCGTCGTCCGCTCTCCGTCCCTTGTCACTGAGAGCCCGACCAGCCTGCTTTACTCCACCTTCCTTGGCGGCAGCAACGGCGAGGCGGGCCAGGGCATCGTCGTGGATGCCACTGGCGGGGCGTACATTGCTGGCTACACCTCCTCGGCGAATTTCCCCACCACGCCGGGCGCATTTCAACCCTCCTGCGGCGGCGGCGACGCCTTCATGAGCACGCTGGACACGGGGCCTTCTACCCCTACTGCCACGCCGACCTTATACACGCCAACAGTCACACCGACACCGACATATATGCCCACAGCGATGCTCACTGCCACGCGGACACCGACTATCCGGCTGCTCTATCCGCCGCTTATACTGAAGTGAGCTGACTCTATTCTACCCTCCGCTTAACCTGGCCCAATTGTCCACCGCAATACGGTGCGGCTTGGGGACGCCCCACCGTAAACGGTGGGGTAGCTCTGACTACTGACCTGGCCTCTGCCCCTACAATCCCCCCGCCCTTTGTGTTATAATAGCGTTGAGAGTCTTGACAGGGTTGGAAAACCATAGAGGGATTCATACGCCATGATGCGATTTGACCGATTTACCGAGCGCGCGCAAGACGCCGGTATGCGTGCCGTGGAGATTGCGCAGCGCTATGGCCATAACCAGGTGGATACCGAACATATCCTGCTGGCGCTCCTGGAACAGCCGGAGGGCGTCATTTTGCAGATCCTTGAAAAAATGAACGTGGATGTCAGCTACATTCGTGGCCGCCTTGACGAGGTGCTGCGGGCCAGCCCCAAAGCCGCTATCTACGGCGGTGGAGGCACCGGCCAGGTGTTTATCACACCGCGCGTCAAGCGTATCATTGACCTGGCCAACGAGGAGGCCAACCGGCTGCGCGACGAGTATATCTCCACCGAGCATATCTTCCTGGCGATCCTCTCTGAGCGCAACACCGCTGTCGCCCGCATCCTGAGCGAGGTCAATGTGACTAAGGACCGCGTGTATGACGTGATCAAGGATATCCGCGGCGGCCAGCGCGTCACCGATCCCCAGGCCGAGTCCCGCTATCGCACGCTGGAGAAGTACAGCCGCGATCTCACCCAGCTCGCCAAGGAAGGCAAACTGGACCCGGTCATCGGGCGCGACGAGGAAATTCTGCGCGTCATCCAGATCCTCTCGCGCCGCACCAAGAATAACCCCGTCCTCATCGGCGAGGCCGGTGTGGGGAAGACGGCCATCGTGGAGGGCCTGGCCCAAAAGATCGCCGCTGGCGATGTGCCGGAGATCCTCCTGGGCAAGCGCGTCGTCTCCCTTGACCTGGGCGCCATGATCGCGGGTTCGCGCTTCCGCGGTGAGTTTGAAGAGCGGCTCAAGGCCGCCATGGAGGAGATTCAGCGCTCTGAGGGGGAGATCATCCTGTTCATTGACGAATTGCACACTGTGGTGGGCGCGGGCGCGGCCCAGGGCGCGCTGGACGCCTCCAGCATGATGAAGCCTGCGCTGGCACGTGGCGAGCTACAGTGCATCGGCGCGACGACGCTGGATGAATACCGTCAGTACATTGAGAGGGACGCCGCGCTGGAACGCCGCTTCGCGCCCGTCTTCGTGGATGAGCCGACGGTGGAGGAGACCATTGAAATGCTGCGCGGGCTGCGCGACCGCTATGAGGCCCACCACAAGGTGCACTTCTCGGATGAGGCCCTGGTCGCCGCCGCCCGGCTCAGCCATCGCTACGTCACCGACCGCCACCTGCCGGACAAGGCGATTGATCTCATAGACGAGGCCGCCGCCAAGCTGCGCGTCGCTATCTACAGCCTGCCGCCCGAACTCAAGGCGCTGAACAACGAGATTCAGAAGCTCCAGGCCGAGGAGGAAGCCGCTGGCCTGGCCCGCGATTACGAGCGGGCCGCCGAACTCAAGAGCCGCCGCCTGCGGTTGGAGCAGGAGTTCACGCAGAAGCGTGAGGCCTGGCAGCGCGAGAAGAACCTGGACGAGATCGTGGACGCAGAGGACATCGCTGAGGTCGTCGCCCGCTGGACCGGTATCCCGGTGAGCCAGGTGTTGGAGACTGAGGCCGAGAAGCTGCTGCATATGGAGGAGCGGCTGCATGAGCGCATCATCGGCCAGGATGAGGCTGTCCATGCCGTTGCCGACGCCATCCGTCGTGCCCGCGCTGGCTTGAAGGACCCGCACCGGCCCATTGGCAGCTTCATCTTCCTGGGCTCCTCAGGCGTGGGCAAGACTGAGCTGGCCAAGGCCCTGGCCGAGTTCCTGTTTGGCGATGAGGACGCCCTCTTGCGCCTGGATATGAGCGAGTACCGCGAGTACCACACGGTCAGCCGCCTGTTTGGTGCGCCGCCGGGCTACGTCGGCTATGAGGAGGGCGGCCAGCTCACCGAGGCTGTGCGCCGCCGGCCCTACCGCGTTATCCTGTTTGACGAGATTGAGAAAGCCCACCCAGATGTCTGGAACGCGCTGCTCCAGATCCTGGAAGATGGCCGCCTGACCGACGGCCAGGGCCACGTGGTGGACTTCCGCAACACGGTCATCATCATGACCTCCAACCTGGGCACGGAGTACGCGCGTAAGGGCGGCGCCTTGGGTTTTGTCCGCTCGGATGATAATGACGAGCGCGATGCCCATGCCAAGATTGAGCGGGCGCTCAAGCAGACCTTCCGGCCAGAGTTCCTCAACCGCATTGACGAGGTGATCATCTTCTCGCCGCTCACCCTGGAGCAGGTGGAGAAGATCGTGGACTTGCAGATGCAGGAAATCCGCGAGCGCCTGAGTGACGAGGGGCTGACGGTGGAGCTGACCGACGCCGCACGCAAGTGGCTGGCGCGGGAAGGCTTTGACCCGGCTTTCGGTGCCCGCCCGTTGCGCCGCACACTGCAGCGCTATGTGGAAAGCCCGCTGGCGGTGCAACTCTTGCGCGGCCAGTTCCAGGCCGGCGACACCGTAGTGGTGGATGTGGTGGACAACCAGATTGTGTTCAACCGTCAACCCGCGCCAGACCAGGCGACGCCGGTGGAGTCAGCGCCGGTGGAGGCGATGGTGGATAAGGAGCGATAGACGGCGGACGACGAGCGAAGAGGAACCTGGCTAAAGCCACTTGTATTGGGGCGTACCGCAGCGTGAACGCTGCTGGACACTTATATTGGGGCGTACCGCAGCGTGAACGCTGCGGCTTGAGGGCAGACGCCCCACCGTTTACGGTGGGGTGCCTCTGGACAGATACTGGGCGGGAGACAATAGACAACAGATGAGCACTGTTCTGGAAGCTGCACGCTACAAGCTGAAGCTCACGCCTGAGGAGTTTTTTGAGATCGTGAGCGAAGACGATAAAGCCGAGCTCATTGATGGGGAGGTGGTCGTGGCGTCTCCGGCGGGAGTCCAACATGGGCGTGTTCAGAGGTTCTTGTTGACGGTCCTGAACCTGTTTGTCCAACACCATCAGTTAGGTGAGGTATTTGGCGAGCAGATTGCCATGCGCCTGGGCCAAAATGTCTTCATCCCTGACATCAGCTTCCTGACCAACGCTCACCGGGACCGCCTGGAGCCGGGTTATATTCGTGGCCCGGTTGACCTGGCCATAGAGCTTGTTTCGCCCGATGACCCTGACCGTGATCGTGTGCGCAAGCGGGCTGCCTATGCGCAGGCCGGCGTGCGCGAGTACTGGCTGATAGACCTGCAATCGCGCCAGATCATCCCCTATCGCCTGGAGTCGCAGGGCCAGTATGTCCCCATTGCGCCCGATGAGCGCGGCACTATCTACTCCGAAGTCGCGCCGGGCTTCTTCCTTCACCCCGACTGGCTCTGGCCGGAGAGCGGCCAGCTAGATGAATTTGCCGCCTTGAGAGCCTTGGGTGTGATCGCCTGACGGAGGGCGATAAAAGCACCCAGCGGTCAGCTATCAGCTATCAGTTTTTATTTGCAATTGGGCGGTTCTACTAATTGAGTGCCTGCCTTCAATTACAGACAAAAAGCTGACCGCTGAGTGCTATTTGCTTAATACGCGTTCCGCCGGTCGCTGAAAATCTGGAAGAGCGTCCGGATGAGGATCTTGATGTCCAGCCAGAGCGACCAGTTCTCCACGTACCACAGGTCATACTTGGTGCGCTCGGCGATAGAAGTGTCACCGCGCAGGCCGTTGACCTGCGCCCAGCCGGTGATGCCCGCCTTTTCGCGGTGGCGGTCCATGTAGCGCGGGATGCTCTGCCGGAATTCCTCCACATACACCGGTCGCTCCGGGCGCGGGCCGACCAGGCTCATGTCTCCGAGCAGCACATTGATCAACTGAGGCAACTCATCTACTGAGAGCGAGCGCAAAATCCTGCCCAGGCGCGTGCGCCGCGGGTCGTTGGCGACGGTCCAGCCCGGCCCCTGGCTCTCGGCGTCGCTGCGCATGGAGCGGAACTTGAGCATCATGAAGGGCCTGGCGTCCATCCCCATACGCTCCTGCACGTAAAACACCGGCCCCTCGGATTCCAGCTTGATCAACAGCGCCGTAAGTAGCATAAGCGGCGAAAGCAGGACCAGGGCAATCGCGCTGACGACGATGTCCATGGCCCGTTTCAGGCTCAAGCGCCAGCCGCGCAGCGCGATGTCGCGCACAGTCAAAAGCGGCAATCCCCCCAGGTCGCCGATGGTCACCTGGCTGGCCATGATCTGGAAGACATCCGGGAAGATCTTAATGCTGACCTTGCCCCGCTCGCACATGGAGATCAGCCGCACGATTTCGCGATGGCTGGCCTCCGGCAGGGCGATGATCACCTCATCTATGTGATGCCGGTCAATCAGGGCAGGCAACTCATCCATTGTGCCCAGCACGGGCGTGCCCAACACCTCCTGCGGCCCGCCACTGCCATCGGCGAAGCCCACCACGCGGTAGCCCAGGTGAGGCGACCAGCGGATTTTTTGCAGCAGCATTTGCCCGACCTCCCCTGTGCCCACAATCAGCACCCGGTCCTGCCCCCAGCCGCGCCGGTGCAGCCCGGCCAGGATGCGCTGGTGCGCCAGCCGACCCAGCGTGACGAACAGAATGGCGAACAGCCAGGCATAGACGATCATCACGCGGGGGTAGTCCAGTTCAAAGATGCTGTTCTTGAAGGTCAGGGCGGCAATGGCCACCGAGAGCATCGTGCCGATGGAGACACCGCCGAAGATGGCGTAGAACAGGTCCACCCGCGACGGCGCCCGCAGTTGGTGATAGAGCTTATAGAAAAAGAACACCACCAGCACCGAAAGGACCTGCACCAGCAACAGCGGGGTGTAGCGGGGCAGCGGCTCAATGTTGACCGGATCGGCGGGCCAGGGGATGGCCCGGCGCAGATGATAGCCCAGGATAAAGGCAAGTGCGACCATCGCCGCGTCAATGATGACCAGCGATGAGGTGCTCACAGCCTGAAAGCGACGACGACTCATCGTGATCCTCCAGAGGTCAAAGGACGCGGATCGGGATTCAAGGGGGGGATGGGACGGCGTAAGACATCCCCCACTAAGGCCAGGCCGCCCTTGAGGAGGATGCCTGCCAGGACCAGGGTGTGCAGCCAGAGGGGGGTTTGAGCGGCGTAGTGCTTGCGGTAGAAGATAAGCATGGCGCGGTAAAACTCCACCTGGGCTTTGCGGCTATGGCGGCTGGCGGCTCGCTTGACATGCTGCACGGTGACGGCGGGGTTGTAATACACCTTCCAGCCGGCGTCCTTGATGCGCTTGGCCCAATCCAGGTCTTCGCCGTACATAAAGAAGCGCTCATCCAGCAACCCCACCTGGCGGATGGCCTCCCCGCGCACCAGCATAAAGGCGCCCACGACCGAATCCACCTCAATGAGTTCATCAGGGTCAACGAAGGTCATGTTGTAGCGGCCGAAGCGGCGGCTGCGCGGGAACAGGCGCGACAGGCCCACCATGCGATAAAAGGAGATCTCTGGCGTCGGGAAACTGCGTCGGCAGGCCAGGTCCAGGCGGCCATCGGGGAGGACGAGCTTCGGCCCAGCCACACCTGCCTGGGGGTGTGCCTGCATGAAGGCGAGCATATCGGCCAGCGCGTTAGGCGGCAGCACGGTATCCGGGTTAAGCAGGAGCGCAAAGGTGGGGGTGGGGTCGCTTTCTTTGGCCCCCGCCCCCTGATCGCGGAAGCCGAACAGGCGCAGGCCCAGGTTGTTGGCATAGGCATAGCCCCCGTTGTAGGGGCTTTGGATCAGGCGGACCTGGGGGAACTCGGCCTGGACCATGGCGGCGCTGCCGTCGCTGGAGGCATTGTCCACCACGCAGACCTCATAGGTAAGTGTCCCCTGGCTGGCATATACTGAGGCCAGACACTGGCGTAGGAGATCGCGGGTGTTGTAGTTAACGATGACAATCGCCAGGTCAATCATGAGGCCCCCTCCGCTGCGTTCAGGGCGACAGCGTTCAGGGCGGGCTCTGAGCCTTTGGATTTGGGTTGATTTGCCCTGATCATAGCACAAACTGCCCCGATGGTCAATGAAAAACGCATCTTGGGGGTGCATTCAGTTTAGGGGCGACCTGGGGCTGGCGACTGGGGGTCGCGCCTCTTGGGTGCATGCCGGTCGTCCGCCTGCGTGGACGCTGTAGGGAAGCCATGCATGGCGCGGTAGGGGCGCAATTCATTGCGCCCAGGTCTTGTATCCAACCCGCGTAGCGGGTTTCCCAGTAGAAGCCGCCGATCTCTAATCGGCGACGGCCTTCTCTCCCCCTGGAGGGGGGTTGGGGTGGGGTGACAAATGAGCTAAAACCGATTCTCCGGCATCTTGACAGATGCGATGTCCAGGGCTATAATGAATACAGGTTGGACAGGCGGGTGTAGCGCAGCGGTAGCGCAACTGCTTCCCAAGCAGTGAGTCGCGGGTTCGAATCCCGTCACCCGCTCCTGGTATATACCTGGAGGAGCGCTCCCTTCTTCCACCTGTCTTTCAGGGTGGCTTGCTGGAAGGGAGTTTTTCTTTGAGAGAGAAAGTGCAGTATCGGTGTGTATTATGTCTATGAGGGCGATCATAATGAAGCGCACCGAAGTTGAGTCCAGCATGATCCGTTCGGTGGGCTATGACCCCGACGCGCGTATTCTGGAGATTGAGTTCAACTCCGGCCAGGTCTACCAGTATTTTGACGTGCCGCCGCAGGAATACGAAGGCTTGATGAAAGCCGAGTCGCACGGTCGCTACTTCCTGGCGAACATCCGCGATGTATGATGTATATAGCTATGGGCGCGTTGGCCGCGCCCGGCGGTCATATCGCTAGAGTTATAGGATTGCGCAAGCCAGGCTTGCGCAATCCCACTATTTCATCCACTGCGTTAATGGGACACGCTTTGCCCTGCCAGGGCAGCTTCTATCGCTGTCTCAATCGCAACCGTCGCCTTTGCCTGAACCTGCCACCAGGCCAGGAACTCCACGTTACCCGCCGGTCCCAACAGTGGCGAGCGCATCAGCCCGCGTAGCCCCAACGCATGCTGGTCGGCCCAGCCTAATACCCCCGCCAGCACGGCGCGGTGAACTTCCGGCTGCCTGACCACACCCCCCTTGCTCACGTGCTTCGGCCCGGCTTCAAACTGGGGCTTGATCAGCGCGATAATGCTGCCCCCCGCTTTTATCCACCTGAGTGCGGCGGGCAAGATCAGCGTCAGGGAGATGAAGGAAACGTCTATGGTGACCAGGTCAACCGGCTCCGGCAAGGCCTCCAGATAGCGGGCATTCGTTCGCTCCATGACCACCACGCGCGGGTCGGTGCGCAGCCGGTAGTCAAGCTGGCCGTAGCCCACGTCAATCGCATAGACGCGGGCGGCGCCATGCTGGAGCAGGCAGTCGGTGAAGCCGCCGGTGGAGGCGCCGACGTCGGCAGCCACCAGACCGGTGACGTCCAGGCCGAAGGTATGCAGGGCCGCTTCCAGCTTCTCCCCGCCCCGGCTGACGTAGCGCGGCGACGCGATAATCTCAATGGTGGCCTCCGGCGCCACGCCTGCCCCTGGCCGGTCCACAAGCTGGCCATCCACGCGGACCTGGCCCGCCATGATCAGGCGGCGGCCTTTCTCGCGGGTCTCCACCAGCCCGCGTTCCACCAGGAGTGTGTCTAGGCGGCGCTTACGGCGTTCCATCGGCGCTAAGTGGAGGGGCGCAATAAATTGCGCCCGCAGCCGGGCGTCCACGCTGGTGGACACCAGGCGCGTGTCGGCGCAGGCCGACGCCCGGCCCAAAAGTACGCTTGCCCATTTACGACCCCTTTGGTATGATCAATGCACCTGATCCTTGAACACCGGGTTTGCCAACGGAGAGCAGCAGTGACGCGAGAAACGACCCTGGAGAAGACGGCGGCGCGCAACGCTTCCACCTTGCGTGGCCTGATCCGCACCATGCGGCTGAAACAATGGTTGAAAAACGGCTTCATCTTCCTGCCGCTCCTGTTTGATGTCAAAATCCTGAACCTGTACTACCTGAGCCGGACTCTGGCCGGTTTCGTCCTGCTGTGTCTGGCCTCCAGCACAGTCTATATTATTAACGATCTGGTGGATATTGAGAAAGATCGCCGCCACCCGATCAAACGCCACCGGCCCCTGGCCTCCGGCCAACTCTCGCCGGTTGTGGCGCTCGTCGCCGCTGCCTTCCTTCTCCTGGTCACCCTGCCGCTCTCTTTTATATTGCACCCCACCTTCGGGCTGATCGTCGCCGGCTACATCGGGCTGCAACTGGTGTATTCGTTCTCACTGAAACACGTCATCATCCTGGATGTGTTAACGGTCTCGGCGGGCTTTGTCCTGCGGGTGGCGGCGGGCGCGGTGCTGGTGGATGCGGAACGCTTCTCGCCCTGGCTGTATGTGCTGACGACCCTGTTGGCGCTCTTCCTGTCGTTTGGCAAGCGGCGGCATGAACTGCTCCTGCTGAAAGAAGATGCCAACAGCCACCGTGCCAGCCTGGAGGAGTACAACCTTCCCCTGCTGGATGAAATGATCAGCGTCGTCACCGCCACGACGGTTGTGGCCTACTCGCTTTATACCTTCTCCGCCGAGAACTTGCCCAAAAACCACACCATGATGCTGACGATCCCCTTCGTGTTATACGGTATCTTCCGCTATCTCTATCTTATCCACGTGAAGGGGGAAGGTGACGCGCCTGATGAGGTAGTGCTACGTGACCGCCCCATGCAGATCACGCTTGTCCTGTGGGGCCTCTCCTCGTTCCTGATCCTTTACACCGAGCAGATCAAGGCGATTCTCCAGCGCTTCCTCGGCGGATCATGACGATGAACGAAAGGCGGCAGATGGCAGAGGAGAGACGACCATCCGTCGTCCGTCATCCGTCATCCGTCGTCAGCGCCAGTGCCCCTGGTAAGATCATCCTGTGCGGTGAGCACGCGGTCGTCTATGGGCGACCGGCCATTGCGGTCCCCATCAGCCAGGTGCAGGCGACCGCGACGGTGGAGCCTGCCGCGCCGGGCACGGGCCTAACGCTCCGCGCCCCCGACCTGGGCCTTGTGCTCCGGCTGGACGAGGCCCCCGCCGATCAACCGCTGGCGGCGATTGTGCGGGGGACGCTGGCCTATCTGGGCGCGCAGGCCCCAGACGCCACACTCACCGTGCGTTCCACCATCCCTGTGGCCAGCGGCATGGGCTCCAGCGCGGCGGTCTCCACAGCGGTGGCCCGTGCCCTGGCCCGCTACCTGGGGGCGCCCCTGGAGGCGGCGGCGCTCTCTGCCCTGGTCTATGAGGTTGAAAAGCTCCATCATGGCACCCCCAGCGGTGTGGACAACACCGTTATCGCCTACGAGCAGCCGGTTTACTTTGTCCGCGGCCAGCCCATTGAACGGCTTATCATCCGGGGACGCTTCCATCTCCTCATCGCCGATACCGGCGTCCCCGCGCTCACGCGCCTGGCCGTTGGCGATGTGCGCCGTGCCTGGGAGGCCGACCCGGCCACCTATGAGCGGCTGTTTGACGAGATCGGCGCCATCGTCCAGGCGGCACGGAGCGCGCTGGAGAGCGGCGACGCGGACCGTCTGGGGCCGCTGCTGAACGCGAATCAGGAGCGCCTGCGCCAGATCGGGGTCTCCTCGCCGGAGCTGGAGCGGCTGATCGCCGCAGCGCTGGAGGCCGGGGCGGGCGGCGCCAAGCTGTGTGGCGGCGGGCGTGGGGGAAACATGATCGCGCTGGTCTCCCCGGCCACGCAGGCCGCCGTGGCCGGGGCGCTTCAGGCCGCCGGCGCTGTAAGCATTTTGTTTCAGGAGATCGCGGCAACTGCCCCATCTCCTTCGCTACGCTCAGGATGACGGACATGATTTACCTTAAGCTGGGCGGCTCGCTGATCACAGACAAGCACCGCCCGGCCACTGTGCGGGCCGATGTGCTCGCCCGGCTGGCCGGAGAGGTCGCCGCGGCGCGGGCGGCTCGCCCCGACCTGCGCCTGATCCTCGGCCATGGCAGCGGCTCCTTCGGCCACGTGGAGGCTCAGAAGTACGGCACGCGGGGCGGCGTCACCTCGCCGGAAGCCTGGCGCGGCTTCGCCGCCGTCAGCGCCGCTGCCGCCCGCCTGAACCAGATCGTCACCGACGCGCTGCTCCAGGCTGGCGTACCCGTGATCAGCCTGCAACCCTCGGCCTCGGCCCGCTGCCGCGATGGGCGGCTCGTCCACCTGGAGACCGGGCCAATTGAGGCGGCCCTGGCGCATGGGCTGGTGCCGCTGATTTACGGCGACGTGGCTTTTGACGAAGTGCGCGGCGGCACAATCGCCTCCACAGAGGAGTTGTTCGCCTACCTGCTGCCGCGCCTGGGTGGAGAATATGTGCTCCTGGTGGGCGAGGCCGATGGCGTCTATGCGACGTTTGGCGGCGACGTCATCCCGGAGATCACGCCGGAGAATTACGCGGCCCTCCAGGCTGCGCTGAGGGAGTCCGAGGCCATAGATGTCACCGGCGGCATGGCCAGCAAGGTGGCCCAGATGCTGGCCCTGGCCCAGGCGCAGCCGGGGCTGACCGTGCGCATCTTTTCGGGCCGGTACCCTGGCCTGCTGACTCAGGTGTTGCTCAACCCCGACCTGCCTGTGGGGACGCGGATCAGCGGGGAGAGGGCAGCCCCTCCCCTTCGCCCTTCATAGGGGAAAGAGGGGGGTGATTCTACCCCCACTCCAACCCTCCCCCACCCAGTCCCAGGCTTCAGCCTGGTTGGGAGGGGGCTTCAGACTGTCATTCTGAGCCCCAGCCCTGACCCTGAGCCGAAGCCCTGAGCGAAGCGAAGGGGAAGCGAAGGAGCAGCGAAGGGGAAGCGAAGGGGAAGGGGAAGCGAAGAATCTCTAGTTCGCACCTCAGAGACCCTTCGCTGCGCTCAGGGTGACAAACTCGCCCCAGATATGGAATGCACCCACAGATAGGGGGAATTTCAACCCCAGGGCGGCCTGTGGTATAATCCTCTGCAGGAGGATGCCATTGGAAATCGGCACGGTTAAGCTGGTAGATATTGACCAGGAGATGCGCGGCTCGTACCTGGATTACGCCATGAGCGTGATCGTGGCCCGCGCCCTGCCCGATGCCCGCGACGGCCTCAAACCCGTCCACCGCCGCATCCTCTACG
>FWPU01000872.1_pt1 | contig 95142 bp, 102 predicted proteins | sample 2228361 | NCBI WGS metagenome assembly FWPU01 (sample SAMEA103939777, study PRJEB20133) | metagenome | reverse complement strand
TGCCATGGCGGAGCGCCATCGTGTCGGACTTCGAGAAGCGGCCTACTTGGTGAGCGTGGCACGTGTTGCCGAAGCCTGCAAGCTGCGAGGCTGGGTCTAAAGGTCGAAGCCAAGGGTGGATGGCATATGATGGATGTCACCTCGGCACAGTTGATCCAATGGGTGCACATCGTTCGAGTGCAGCAGCGGATCCTTGCCCATGCGGCCTTGGCGGAGTCCATTCGAAGCCTTTTGATCCGTACCATGGTGGAACGGGGGATGGTGACTCCATCCTGGTTTGAACGCATGATCATGGAGGCGTTACAGCATCTGGGCCTTCCGGATGAACCGGAACATCGCCGGGAGGTTTCCGCAGCTCTTACGGATCTCTTGGCGGCTCGAGTTTTTTCCGAAAAAGAAATTCAGGACCACATTCACCTAGCCCAGAAGATGGAAAAGTTTCAGATTCTTGATCGGGTGGTCCATGCCGAGGGGGCCACTTCCAAACAGATCAAGAAGGCGCTCAAGGAATTCTGTGCCGTTCCTCAGGGGGATTTGTCTATTCCCCCGAGCGAAGCGGAAGGGGTTCGAGTGGCCCTTATCAGCCATTTCATTTCCAATCAGCTGCCTTTTGTGGGGATCGCCAAAAAATACATCACCATTCGGGATATTGATGAAATGGTGGATCATGCCTACTGGAATCCTCGGCGATCCGGCAAAATCGGAGGCAAAGCGGCCGGAATGCTTTTGGCCTACAAGATTCTTTTGCCCCGGTTGGAACCACCGGATTCGGAGCTTGCACAATATTTGCGCATCCCTGAATCCTATTATTTCAATTCGGGAATTTTTTCTGATTTCATCGACTACAACAATCTTCATTGGTTTCGCAGTCAAAAGTACAAAACGCGTGAAGCCATCGAGGAAGAATACAAACATATCGCCGAATTCTTCGCGCGGGCATCTTTTCCACCAGACATGATGGCCATGTTCAAGAGGTTCTTGGAAAAGATCGGTGAATGCCCCATTATTCTGCGGTCTTCAAGCCTTCTGGAAGACAATTTCGGCCATGCTTTTTCCGGTAAATACGATTCCGTCTTTTTGGCCAACCAGGGCCCTTTGGAAAAGCGATTGCAAGAGTTTGTCTGGGGATTGAAACGGGTCCACATGAGCACCTATGCGCCGGGGCCCATTCTGTACCGAAGGGACCATAACCTTCTGGATTTTGACGAAAAGATGAGTGTCCTTGTCCAGAAAGTTGTGGGATCTCGCTACGGCAAGTACTTTTTTCCCCTGGCTTCCGGGGTTGCTTTTTCTCGAAACACTTATCGCTGGTCGCCCAAGATTCGAGAAGAAGACGGCATGGCTCGAGTGGTTTTCGGTCTTGGCACTCGAGCTGTGGAACGGGTCGGGCAGGATTATCCTCGGTTGGTTGCCCTCAGCCATCCGGACATGCGACCGGAGGTTTCGGCGCGTCAGGTTGTGAAATATTCGCAACGTTTTGTGGATGGGATCAATATGGAAACCGGACGCGTGGAAACGGTGCCGTTTCGAGAGGTTTTACCGCATATACCGTCGGAAGCGGCCTTTTGGGTTCTTTCCGGGGTGGAAGGGGATCATGTTGCAACGCCCGGTTTCAAAAGCCAAGTCATCCCGCAGGAGACGGCGGTCATCACCTTTGACAACCTGCTGCGCCGTTCCCCTTTCGCCCGACTCCTTCGTCGGATTCTACAACGCCTGGAACATGCCTATGGGCATCCCGTAGACGTGGAATTTGCCTGGCACAACGATCAGCTCTATCTCCTTCAGTGCCGGACCCTGGCGGTTCGAGAAGAATTGGCGCAAGTGGACATTCCCGCAAACATTCCACCAGAACACATTCTTTTCACCAATTCTCGAGTGCTTTTCAATGCCGTGGTTCCCGATGTGGAATATGTGGTGTATGTGGATCCCAAAGCCTATGACAGCCTGGAAGACATGACCCTGAAAGCGTCTGTCGGACGTGTGGTGGGGCGGATCAACCGAGCCTTGGAAGGAAAGCGGTTCGCTTTGTTTGGGCCCGGCCGCTGGGGGACCAGTGACCTGCACTTGGGGGTGCGAGTGGGCTATGAGGACATTAACCATGCCTTGATCCTTGGAGAAATCGCCTTTGAATCGCAAGGGGTGGCTCCGGAAGTCTCTTTTGGAACACATTTTTTCAGTGATCTGGTGGAAGCTCGAATCGTGCCCGTAGCCGTTTTCCCCGATGATTCTCAAGAGTTTTTTCGTGAATCTTTTTTTTCGACTCCTTCGACCAATGTCCTGAGCCGCCTATGTCCCGAAGAGGCCAAGTGGGAAAAGGTCATCAAGATTGTGCATGTGCCTCAGGAAACCCATGGGCTGTGGCTGCACGTGCATCAGGATGCGCATCATCAAAGAGGGATCGGGTTCTTGGCTCCGGCGGTGTCGTGACTTCCATGACTTTTGCCCGAAGGTTTACGGAATGTGGAAAAGTTGTTCTCAGCCCAAAAAAACTCATGCTGTGAGTCCTGGGAGGATGAGCGAGGGACTATGAGACGTTTTTGGTGTTTTCTTGTGTTGTGTCTATGGACGACCGGGTATGCCTCGGCTTCCGAGGCTCCAAGGGTGATTCCTCGAGAAATCGCCGGATATCGCTTGGGGACGAACATCAGCACCTACGGGAACCGTATCGCCGTCGAGAGTGTCTACACGATGCGTTTGCGTCCGTATCTTCAGGAAACGATTGCGAGGGTTCCCGAAGGATTCAACAGCGGCTATGTGGTTTACGGCACCTGTGAAGCCCCCGGAACTATTGTCCGCATCAAGGTCAAGTATGACAATGACAGCCGAAGTTTTTTCGACAGATTGCTGGAGGAGTTCAAGAAACAGTACGGGGCGCCGTCTCAATATGTGGGAGATCCGTTTCAGGCTTATGTGGCATGGAAATGGACATTTGATGCCTCCAAAGATGAAGTGATCACCATGATCCTGAGTCACTACGATGGTGACGATGAAGAACATACTCAGGGCAATGCGCTCAAACTGACTCTTAAATCTGCGATGGACCGCGAAAGTCGTTGCTATGAAGCCCAACAAGCAAGAGAACGAACTCGGGAACGTCGTGAGGTTCGAAAAACCCGGCCATTGGAACTTCCCAAAGATAGCGAGGCGTGGCGTCGGTACGTGCCCGGTCCCTGAACACCGGGAAAAGCTCAGGCGAACCGTTGAAGACTATTTCGTACGTCAAGACAGCCGCTAAGGCGTGGTTGTGGTGACGGGAACCGGTGAGTTTGTGCCGTCTTCACGGCACCATGTGTCTTTGGGGCTTTCAAGGCTCATGGTCGAAGGGATTCTTCACGGTGACCATGTCTTTCTGGATGCAGGAAGCGGGGACGGCCGTGTGCTGGTGCTGGCGTCCTTGGTCCTGGGGCTGAAAACCTGTGGCGTGGAATACGATGAAGCCTGATGGGGACGGTGGCTTGCACCCTCTGCAAACCCTGCCCCTTGGAGGCCAAAGGTCGTCCGCAGGACCTTTTTTTGCACGTTTACGCAAAAGATCTAGAAAAGCTTCGCGAGAATGGGCGTTTTCGGGATTGCGAACCGTGTACCCCGTGAGGCGTGACCCTTCCATTTTCTCCCAAGGGTCTACCGGGATGACAGAAGCCGCTGAAGTTCTCCCCATGGAAATCGCTTACCCGGGCAGTTTGTAGCAGCCCCGGGGACATCGCCGTGCCCCAGAATATTTTTCGGCGCAATGTTGTAATAGTGGGTCAGTTCTCGAATCAGGCGAGCCAAGGATTCCATTTGTTTTGGAGTCGGCAGGCCTTCGTCGAAGTTTCCCACCAGAGCGACTCCAATGCCGGCTTCATTCATGCCGCCGACTTTGCAGTGAGCTCCTTTTTGCTGTTTGATCCAGCGCGGGGACACTTCAATCTGCCCGTCGCCTTTGCCTAGACTGCCGTTGTCGATCAGAAAATGATAACCCAGCCCGTTCCAAAAACCTCGGTTCTGGTGGCTCATGTGAATCAGGGTTGCTTTGCCGATGTCCGAGGCGGTGTGATGCACCACAATATAGCGCCAGCATCCGTTGGGATAGAGGGGAATAATGTTCTGAAACTGTTTGGCGTTAGGAATCGTAAGTTTTTGACCGATCTGGATGGGATCCCCCGGCTTGAGCTTATTGGCTCTGTAAATGGAGTCCATGGACACGCCGTACATCTTTGAAAGACGCCATACGGTTTCCATGGGGGCGACTTCGTGAATGACGGTGCGAGGCTTATCGGAGGAGACCAAGGGTTCTTGAACCACTTGAATACGCTGAGGTCTTGGAGCATTGGACGGGGTTGGCGAGGAGGTTTTCGCCTCGGGTGATGGCGCCGTCCAGGTGGATGCGGACATCGAAGGGGGAGGAGCGGACGGCTTGGAAGCACATCCCCAAAAGGGAACAAAGCTCACGAACAAGAAGCTCCACAGTAGAAGGCTCCTTGGATGACAAGCTTTCGCATTCATGAACCCGTGGCTCCCTGATCCATGTCCAGGACCATAGCCGTTTCATCACAGTCCGGAAACTTGGTGCAATGCAGACAATCCGCCCAAATCTTTTGAGGAAAAACTTGTTTGTCCGTAACACGAAACCCAAGCTTTTCGAAGAATTTGATTTCATAAGTGAGAGCGAAGACTCGGCGGATTCCCAAGTTCCTAGCTTCCTGAAGACATTCACGGACCAGAGAAGTTCCGATACCGCGTCCTTGGCAGTGGGGCAAAACCGCCAAGGATCGTACTTCCGCAAGATCTTCCCAGACAATATGAAGGCAGCAGCAACCGAGAATCTCTCCCGTTTCCGGTGATTCCCATACCACGAATTCGCGTATGTGCGTATAGAGGTCGCTCAGGGATCGAGGCAGCAGTTTGCCTTCAGCGGCAAAGGCGTTAAGAATTCGATGCAGATCCTTGGCATCCTGAATACGGGCCTTTCGTATCATCAACTCTTAACCTTTCCTAAGTGTCTGCGACGTCTTCGGGAAAGCATGGCGTCAATGGTTTGAATAACTGTATCCAGATCTTCGCGGGTGGTGCACCAGCCCGGGGAAAGACGCACGGACCCTTCAGGATAAGTTCCCAAGGTTTGATGAGCCCATGGAGCACAGTGCAGGCCGGCTCGAACCCCAATACCGGCTTCAGCAAGGATTGCGGCGATATCCTGCGGTGCCATTCCATCCACCGTAAACGAAACGGCATTGCCACCTCGCACGGAAGGTCTATGCACATGAACACCCTTGATGGCTTCCAGTCGGTCGGCGGCTTCCTCCGCCAAGCCGAACTCATGCCTCTGCAGGTTTTCCAGACCCATAGCCATGACCTGTTGCATACTTGCCCGCAGGCCGGCAATCCCCGGTATATTGGGAGTCCCGCTTTCCATGGCATCTGGCATGTGCTTCGGCTGAACCCACCTTTCGGAACGGCTTCCTGTGCCTCCTTCAATAAGCGGTGCCACCTGCAGATCCGATCGAATGTAAAGAAGTCCGATGCCCGAAGGCCCTAGAAGCCCTTTATGACCGGAACAGGCCAGCATGGCCAGGTCGTGTTCCGGCACGGATATGGGAAGAAGTCCCGCTGTCTGGGCGGCATCGAGCACAAGGGGAACCCCGGCTTTTCGGCACATGGAAAAAACTTCGGGTGTCGCCACAAGGGCCCCGTTCACGTTGGAGGCATGAACAAAAACGGCAAGGGCCGGAGCTGGGTTCAAGGCACGTTCCAAAGCCTCCAGGTCCAAACTTCCGTCGGAAAAGCAAGGGATTCGGTGGATTTTGATATCCCTTTCCATGGCCAGGCGGGACAAGGGGCGAGCCACCGCGTTGTGTTCCATGGAGGATGTCAGGACGCGGTCTCCCTTTTGAAGGAATCCCTTGATGGCCACATTGAGGCTTTCCGTTGCGCTCTTGGTGAAAACCATTTGAGAAGGATCAGGCACGTGAAAAAAACGAGCTGCCATCCTTCGTGTCTCCTCAACCATCACCTCGGCAAGCAAGGCCCTTCGCGATTGTCCCCGTCCGGGCGAAGCCAATTCCGCCAACGCTCGTGTCACCTCAACCAGAACACTTTCCGGCTTGGGAAAGCTTGTGGCTGCATGATCCAGATAGATTTCATCGGGCACCGCGTCTGTCACGTTCCGCTCTTTCATGCGATCCGTTGCTCGCCTGTGTAAACGGTAAATTTGCCGGCCCTGGCGTAGCCGATGAGAGTCATATTGAGGGTTTGCGCTAGTCGAATCGCCAACGTTGTTGCCGTATTACGGCTCACGAGACAGGGAAGTTCCACTTTGGCGGCCTTCATGACGATCTCCGACGTGAGCCGACCCGTGGTGAGAAGCATCTTATCGTCCAAGGCTAGATCGTTCAAGAAACTGTAGCCGACAAGCATATCGACGGCATTGTGCCGTCCGATATCGTCCCGGAATACAAGAATTTCCGTCGCATTTGCCAGAGCGCAATTGTGCACGCCGTGGGTTCTTCTGTAGGTTCGACTTAAGGCATGAAGATCTTCCATGCGCTCCCAGATCATGCGGGCTGAAAAGGTGGGACCCGAGGCCACGGGATGTGCCAGCAAAGCATCCAGGGCATGATAAAAGACCGTGCCCTTGCCACAACCGGACGCAATGGTGCGTTTATTCCAGAGATCAAAGGCGAAGGGCGCCTGCCCTTGCACCTGAAGAAAGACTCGACCGCTTTCACGATCTATGCGCAGGTCCTGAAGATCTTCGCGGCTGTCCAAAAAACCTTCTGCAAAAGCAAATCCCACGGCCAGTTCTTCCAGGTGATGTCCGGCACAAAGAAGGGTCACCATTTCCTTGTCATTGATGTAGAGCGTGATAGGTGTTTCCTCGATGACCCATTGCTCTCTTTGTTCCACAAGACCCTCGGACCCATAGATCCATACGGGCACACTGGCCACTTTTTCCTGGTCGTTCCTACCGGCACTGAAGGGCTTGAAATTCATGACCGTATCACACCTTCAAGAGCGTCTCGAAGATAGTCTTCCAGAATGAGACGATGATCAAAAGCCATAGCTTCAGGAAGGGCGCTCAGAGGGAAAACCTGGAGGCCTTTGGCATCATCCGCGGCTTGAGCATGCCCGAGACCCATGGCAGAAAAGACAACGGTCACCGTATGTCGCCGCGGATCACGATTCGGATCGGAATAGGCTCGAAACTGTTTCAAATTCACAAGGTCCAGGCCCGTTTCTTCCTTGGCTTCCCGTTGCGCCGCCTCTTCCAGACTTTCCCCGTAGTCCACAAAACCACCGGGAAGTGCCCAACCCAGGGGGGGATACTTTCTTTCAATCAACACAACACTGCCCGGGGCTTCTTGAGGATGGATGATGATATCCACGGTGAGAGCCGGTTGACGGAATGGAAGCACTTGAGCGCCGCATTGAGGACATGTAAGGACCTGTCGGTTCACGTGAAAGGCTCCTTGGGTTTTTGAGCAAAAACAATATGTTCCAAAACAAGAACAAGCACGATGCCAAAGATCAGGCCGTTTCCCAAGAAAATGCCGAGCATTCCGGACAGGGATACTATAAAGGACGAAGGCAGAAAGGCCAAGAGCGTGCCAAGAAGGACGGGAATGCCTACCACAAAATAGTCTCGTGCCGCCAAAGTTCGTCCTGTAGAGATGACAGCCAAGCCGGCGCCAATCTGGCCTGCCATGGCCACGCACAAAGCCGAAGCCACCACGGCCGACGGCACAAGGGTCAGAGCCGCCACAAGCTTGGGAACGAAAGCCGCAACAGTCACCAAAACGCCGCACCAGGCCAAGGGAAACCGGCTGGCGACGCGGCTGGCAAGAACCACTCCAGGTCCCGTGCTGTAGGAGACGGTCCCCACCACCCCGAAAAAGCTGCAGGCCATTCCACACAAGCCGTTCAGCATGAGGCCTCGACGCAGCGCCGTGTCATGACCTTCAGGTTTGATGACCGCCTTCATGGACTGAAGACTTCCGATGCTATTGACGGCAATGGCAAGGTAAGTCAGCACGAAGGCCAGAAAAGCGTCTCCATGCCAGCGAGGGGAAAAGGCAGCCCAAGGGCGAGGCAGGGAAAGCCATGGAGTGTGGACCAGAGGGGTCAAGCTCACGCGATCAAGAAAAGCGAAAAGAATTGTCCCCAAAAGCAGGCCTAAAGCCAGGTTGCACGTTTTCCAGAGTCCTTTGAGGTGTTGGCCTATGATGGCCACCAATAACACCAGGCCAAGGCTGATGCCTAAGATAAGAGCCGAGGGTTCATGATGTTCGGCATCTAGACCCAAGAGGGGAGGGAGCAAATGAGGGAGCAGGGAAAAAGCGATGAGCATGAGAATGACACCCACCACATTGGGCGTAAAGAGCCGCAGCAGAAACTTCGTGGCTCCCGTAACGGCCGCCAAGGCCAGACAGGCTGCCGCAGCAAGTGAAGCACCCTGAATGGTTCCCAAACCCAGAGGACTTAAGGACACAAGGGTTAAGAGATGCGCCGTCGAAGGCCCTTCCACCAGAGGATATCGATGACCCCATAGAGTTTGCACCAAGGTGCCCAGTCCTGAACAGATAAGAATAACCTGAAGAAAGCGGGCTTCCGTGGCACCGGAAAGATGCATGGCTTGAGCCGCAATCTTTGCGGTGACCACGAAAGCCGGGAAGATGATGACGGCCCACTGCAGGGCATACAAAAGAGTGAAACCTAGGGGAGGATGGTCGTCGAGCCCGTAGAGGTATTGGTCGGAACCTGAAGATGGCATGGCGACGCTTTTTTCGGTCCCGTTCCCTCGAACGGCAAGAGCTTCTCTTTGACGATTATCTTAATGTTGAATGTCAAAGAGGCTGCTGATGGAATCCTCATTATGGATGCTTCGAATGGCTTGACTGAACAAACGTGCCGCCGAAACCACCTTGATCTTGTCGCAATGGGCGGCTTGAGGCCGAAGCGGCAGCGTGTCCGTCACCACGAGGCTCTTGAGATCACTTTTTTCGATACGTTCCACCGCAGGGCCGGACAAGACAGGATGCGTCACACAGGCATGCACTTCGCGGGCACCCCGTTCCAACAAAGCTCGAGTGGCTTCCACCAAGGTTCCGGCCGTGTCTGCCATATCGTCCAAAATGATAGCTGTTTTCCCCTCCACATCCCCGATGATGTTCATGACTTCTGCCTGATTAACATCGACGCGTCTTTTGTCGATCAGGGCCAAGCCGGCCGGAAGCCTCTGAGCATAAGCGCGGGCTCGAGGAACCCCTCCGGCGTCCGGGCTTACCACCACCAAGTTATGATCAAAGTGTTCACGAATGTAAGGAAGCAGAATCGGTGAAGCGTAGAGATTGTCTACGGGAATGTCGAAGAAGCCTTGAATCTGCCCTGCATGAAGATCCATGGTGAGAATACGGTCCGTACCCACGCTGGTGATAAGGTCCGCCACTAGTCGAGCCGTGATGGGCACACGGGGCTTGTTCTTTCGATCCTGACGGGAATAGCTGTAGTAGGGAATGACAGCCGTGATTCGCCGTGCCGAAGCCCTTTTAAGGGCATCGATCATGACAAGCAGTTCCATGAGATGATCGTTGACGGGAGGGGCTCCGGACTGCACCACAAAAACGTCCGCTCCACGAACGTTTTCTCCCACTTCCACACGAATTTCCCCGTCACTGAAGGTGGTCACCAAGGCCCGTCCGAGAGGAATTTCCAAAGAATCACAGATCTTTTGAGCGAGTTCCAAATTGCTGTTGCCCGAAAAGATCTTTAAACCATAGGTCGCCATGGGCGGCTCTCCTCTGTGTCACAAAATGTTCCCGGCTTCACGATTTGAGCGGTCCCTAAATAGTCCAGGCAACCTGAAATGGCAAGCCTTTTGGGGGCCCGTCGAAAAAGGAATGAGGCAGATTAAGTTCCTAGAAATCTTTAAAGTTTTCATGAACGGCCCGATACGCTTCATTTTCCGGGTGGTAGATGAACCGATGACAATGAGGGCAGGTGAGGATGTCCTGATCTCGAAGCAGTTCGATGAAGCGCTGAGGTGGAATGTTGAGGTGGCATATCTGGCAGACGCCTTGGGTGACGGGGGCTACGGCCACCCCTTTGTATCGCTGCGCCAGGGTGTTCCATTTGTTGAAGATCACAGGTGAAAGCTTTGTGCGAATATCGGCCTGCAACGCCTCCAGACGGGCGATTTTTTCGTCCACCTGATCACATTCCTGCTGCAAAGAGGCTTTTTTCTCTTCTACAGCCTTTCGACGTCTTTCCACTTCCTGGGACAAGGTTTTCAATTCCTTGGAAAGATTTTCGATTTTTTCCATAAGTTCCAGAACATGGTCTTCACGGGCATTGATTTCGTCTTGAAGATCTTGAATTTCTTTAAGCAGCGCGTGGTATTCGCGATTGGTCTTTACCTCGTGTTCCTTTTGGCGGCTGCGGCGAATACGTGCTTCCAGGTCCGCAATTTCCTTTTCTTCTGAACGTCGCAGTTGCACGGCGTTGTCGTGTTCCGTCTTTTTGAGAAGATATTCGCTCTCAAAAGCCGCGAATTCTTTGTCCAGCGCTGCGATTCTGAGCGGTGTTTCCTCGCGTTTTCGAATCAGTTCCGCTTTCTTGTTTTCAAGAATCTGCAGTTCCACCAGGTACTTCAGTTGTTCCTGCAAGGCGTTCCCTCCTGTTGTCATGGAAAATCACCGTGAGAAAGGGCTCCTTTTCCACGGTGCCTGTCCACACGTCTAAGGCGGCGTCATGGCGCTGTGCCGAAGCTTTCAGGGCTTCCGCCAAAGGTTTGAGCACCAGAGCCTCGGACGCGAAATGACCGATATCGATCACCACGATGCCCTGGTCCAAAGCCGACTGGGCATCATGGTATTTGACGTCCCCTGTAATGAAGGCATCACAGCCGTGTTCTACGGCGCGACCAAGAAGGCTCATGCCGCTTCCCGTGCATAGAGCCACCTTGTGCAGAAGCTTTTCCGGATCCCCTACCAGACGGATGGCCTGAAGATCTAAGAGTCCGGCCAGACGTTCCATAAGGTCCAGGGCCGAGCATGGTTTGGGAAGTTGGCCGTAAAGGCCCAGGCCGAGATAGCGAGGGTCTGAGGGTGTCTCGGAAAGTTTTTCCAAAGACCCTTGGACGATGAGGCCCATGGTTTGAGCCAGTACACTGTTGGTGCCGCAAGAGGCGGCATCCAAGTTGGTGTGGGCCGTAATGATATGCACATTGTGACGAATGGCTTCTGCGATAACGGCTCCCGGAAAACGATTCAGGAAAAGATTGGACTGAGCCTTGTTAAAGAGCGGGTGATGCACCACCAAGGCTTGGCATCCCCTTTGGGCGGCTTCTCGAACCGTGGGAACCGACGGATCCAGAGCCACCAGGACGGCGGAAACTTCGGCTTGGGGATTCCCGACCTGAAGGCCGCAATTGTCCCAGTTTTCGGCGAATCGAAAAGGGGCCAGATCGTCGATCCACTGCATGATGTCCGAAACGGTGACGCGCTTTTTCATAAGCCGGGCCTTTGTGCATGGGATAGATGGCGCACAGGTGCGGGATTCCACAAAAAGGAAAGGGGGTGTTCCCTGTGAGGAACACCCCCTTGGCGTATGGGCACCTTGTGAGCGCGGGATTTGGCTTTTAAACCCTCGATGGAGCGCACTTTCCGGTTCTTCGTGCTGGTTCGTAGCATGCCTTGGTCGCTTTCACGAGAAATGTGGTGGGCCCACCTGGCCTCGAACCAGGGACCGACCGGTTATGAGCCGGTGGCTCTACCAACTGAGCTATGGGCCCGCATGCAAAGGTGAGCACGTATATAAAAATGACTTTCCCGCAGTGTCAAGGAAAAGGTGGTCACCGTTGCCTTTTCCCCATGCCTTCATTGTTTGAAACAGCAACGCCCCGAAAGGGGTTGCCTTTCGGGGCGCTGAGGTCTCCAGCCGGTTAGGTCCTAGGCGCGTCGAACATTGATGGCCTGAGGTCCCTTGGGTGTCTGCGAAATCTCAAAGACGACAGCGTCGCCTTCGCTCAGGGTCCGAAAACCGCGACCTTCGATACCGGAATAATGAACGAACACATCCCCGGCGCCTTGCGTCTCAATAAAACCGAAACCCTTCTTCTCGTTAAACCACTTCACTTGACCTTGCTTCATAAATCTGACTCCCTTGTGTTCTGTACTGCATGCCGGGTGATGCTTTGGAACGCGAGGCTGCTGAGGAAAAGCTGGACACTCGGTGAAACCAAAGAGCGGACCGCAACGTGCGTACATGAATCTGAAATTTTGGAAACCCCCTCTGGGCTTCCATCAACGTGAGCGGCTTGTATCAGGTCCCACGGGAAAAGCCAAGCACTTTTTTTCGAATTTTGAAAAAAACTTTCTTTCTTGAATTTTCCAGCCTCTGTCAGGCACAGTAACTTCAAAGAAGGACACGGTTCGATCGAATCCCCTTTGAGGTTTGGTCTTCATGAGGAGGAAAAGGGATGACGAAGGGAAAACGCATGGTGGTGGCGGGAGGTGATGCGGCGGGGATGAGTGCGGCATCGGTGGCCCGGCGGCTTGATCCGAACTTGAACATTGTTGTTTTTGAAAAGGGGCCGCACACCTCTTACTCCGCTTGAGGCATTCCTTACTACGTCGGCGGGCTCGTCGACGACGATAAAAAACTCGTGGCCCGATTCCCGGAAGAGTTTCGAACGAAACAAAACATTCATGTCCATATCGGTCATGAAGTAACCGGTATCGATCCCAAGGCAAGGCGCATTCAGGTGGTTCATCGGGAATCAGGACGGACCTTTTGGGAACCTTACGATGATTTGCTGATCGCCACAGGGGCTCGACCCATTGTGCCCAAGGTGCCGGGTCATGAGGCCCAGGGGGTGATGGGCGTGCATACGCTGGAAAGCGGCGTTCGAGTGCGCCGAACCGTTGAGGCTCTTAAGCCGCGTCAGGCCGTCGTGGTGGGCGGCGGATACATCGGGTTGGAAATGGCCGAAGCTTTTTTGCTTTTGGGTCTTGAAGTGCGTCTCATTGAAAAGGCGCCTCAAGTCATGGGCACCTTGGATCCCGATATGGCTCTCTGGGTTGCCGAAGCCCTGCGTTCCAAAGGACTCAAGCTTCATCTGGAAGAGTCTCTGGTGGGTTTTGAAACAAAAGATGGACTTTTGCAGGCTGTGGTCACGGACAAGGGGATTTACCCTGCAGGGATCGCTTTGTTGGGGCTTGGAGTCCAACCCAATACGGAAATAGCCGTTCAGGCAGGTGTTCCTCTAGGGATTCGAGGGGCTCTTCGAGTGGATGCCCGGATGGCCAGTGGCGTGGATGGTATTTGGGGAGCCGGTGACTGCGCCGAATCCATGCATTTTCTGACAGGCAAACCTTTTTATGTGGCCTTGGGAACGGTGGCCAACCGACATGGACGGGTGGCCGGCACCAATATCGCCGGAGGTCATGCGGTCATGGGGGGTGTTTTGGGAACGGCGGTCACCAAGATCTGTTCGGTGGAAATCGGACGAACGGGCCTTCAGGAGCGAGAATTGCAGGAGCTGGGTTGGGACTATGTTACGGAAACCATCGAAAGTCGAACCAAGGCGGGTTATTTTCCGGGAAGTGGCCCGATCCGCGTGAAGCTTCTGGCGGAAAAACGCACGGGAAAAATCCTTGGAGGACAGATTGTGGGTGAAGCCGGATCGGCCAAAAGAATTGATGTGGTGGCGACGGCCATCATGGGCGGTTTGACGCTTGAGGCGATGAGTGAGCTGGACCTGGGCTATGCGCCTCCTTTTTCTCCCCTGTGGGATCCCGTGATCGTTGCCGCCCGGGTTCTTTCCAAAAAGGTGGGCCCGTGAACCGAACCGCCAAATCAATTTTGATACGACCGGTCCTTTTGGATTTTTGCTCATCGGCCCTTTCAAGCCATGTCCCGGAAACCAGGTTACCCTTTGTAGGGGCGGACCGATGTGTCCGCCCCACGATGCGGTCGGCCATACGGGGCGCACACACGGGTGCGCCCCTACAGGGAACAATTGCGATGGGGCGGAACCTTTGTGTTGAGGCGGGGGTTGTGCATCGATAACCAGGTTTCCAGAGCTTGCATAAACTGTCCCGTAGTGCGACCTGCATGTTCGTCTAGGGGCGGACCGATGTGTCCGCCCCAAAAAACGTCGCCCGCATAGATTTCACCCATGGCCATTTCGAGCCATGTCCCGGAAACCAGGTTACCCTTTGTAGGGGCGGACCGATGTGTCCGCCCCACGACCGCCTGGATGCGGTCGGCCATACGGGGCGCACACACGGGTGCGCCCCTACAGGGAACAATTGCGATGGGGCGGAACCTTTGGGTTGGGATGGGGGGTGTGCATCGATGGCCTTGGTTCTGGATGTTCAGCCTTTTATGTTTCGATAAAGCTTTTGAGTTCTTTTCGTCGGCTGGGATGGCGAAGCTTCCTTAAGGCCTTGGCTTCGATTTGGCGGATCCTTTCCCGCGTGACGTGAAAATCCTGACCGACCTCTTCAAGGGTATGATCTGATTTTTCCCCGATACCAAAACGCATGCGAAGGACTTTTTCTTCTCGGGGTGTCAAAGTGGCCAGAACCTTTCGAGTCTGCTCACTCAAATTGAGGTTGATGACGGCATCGACGGGGGATGTGACACGTCGGTCTTCAATAAAATCCCCAAGATGACTGTCTTCTTCTTCGCCGATAGGCGTTTCCAGACTAATGGGTTCCTTGGCGATCTTAAGGACCTTACGCACCTTGTCGACGGGAAAATCCATGCGTTCCGCTATTTCTTCCGGCGTGGGTTCTCTGCCCAGTTCCTGCACCAAGTATCGGGACGTGCGAATGAGCTTGTTAATGGTCTCGATCATATGGACGGGGATACGAATGGTTCTGGCTTGGTCAGCGATGGCTCGTGTAATAGCCTGACGTATCCACCAGGTGGCATAGGTACTGAATTTGTAACCCCGTTGATACTCGAACTTGTCCACAGCCTTCATCAGGCCGATGTTTCCTTCCTGAATCAAGTCCAGGAACTGCAGACCACGATTGGTATATTTTTTGGCGATACTGACCACCAGTCGAAGATTGGCTTCAATGAGCTCGCTTTTGGCCTGTTTGGCACGAGCCATGCCGTCTTCCACCTTGCGCAAGATGACCCGAAGGCTCTTGGAATCCATCTTGGCCTTCATTTCAAAAGCGGTGATTTGTTCCCGGGCTTGCACGGCGCGACGAATGAGGGCCACGAGGTCGTCGAGGGACATGTTGAGATGAGCGGCATGGCGGCGCATCTCGGCTTCATCGCGGTCCATGTCTTCAAGCCATCGCTGTAATTCGGTCAAAGGTTTTCCCGTGACCAACAAGCAGTGCTCCAAGTCTTTTTCGGCTTGCTCAATGGATTCCAAGTAAGAACGAAGCTTGGCAACAATCCGTTCGATTTGATGTTTGTCCAACTGAAGGTTCTTCAAAAGATTTACGATCTGCTCTTTTTGAGCCTGAACTTCCGCGCTCAACAGCTCCTTTTCTCCGGGCTCCAAGTCCTCGGAAAGAAGGCGCATCTGTTTTTCTCGAATGTCCGCATTCAGCTGCTTGACCTGATCCAAAATCTCAATGACTTTGAAGCGCAGTAGTTCTTTTTCCTCGTCGGGCATTTCCTCTTCTGTGGCGATGAGCACCTCATGAATCTTGATGCGCCCGCTTTCCAGATCTTCCTTGATGGAAAGGATTTCCTCGACACCCAGAGAGGATTCCATAAGGGCGTTAAACACTTCCCGTTCCCCGGCTTCGATGCGTTTGGCGATTTCCACTTCGCCTTCTCGAGTAAGGAGCGAAACCTGCCCCATTTCCCGCAAATACATCTTCACGGGATCTGTGACACGTCCTTCCGCATCCAGATCCACGACCGCTTCTTCTTCGCCTTCCTCCTCTTCCAGTTCGTCGTCACTCGAACGTTCTTTAACCACCTTGACCTGCTGGTCCGAATCGACGATCTCAATGTTCATCTCATCGAAAATCATCATCATGTCGTCCAGCTTTTCCGGTGTCACCAGATCCTCGGGAAGAACCTCGTTGAGTTCGTCATAGGTCAGGTAACCTTTTTCTTTGCCGGCACTGATCAGTTTCTTAAGGTCCTCCAGGCCGGGACGTTTCTGGGTTTCTTCGCAGGTTTTCTTCAAATCTTCCGTCATAGGTCTTAGGCTCCTTTGATGGGCTCTCTAAACCTTTAACCTCTTCTTTGCGCCGCGCAAAGGGCTTGGTACTCTTCCAGGAGTTTTTTTCGAGCATGAGCATCGCCCGAACGATCCGCATGCATCAAGGCGGCTCGAATTTCCTCAAGTTTTTTGCTCCTATATCGAAGACGCAGACTCTCGACCCTTTCTTCCAGAACAAGCTGCGCGGCGTTTTCTTCCAGGGCGTTCTCATCTTTTTCCAGTATCAGACGTGCCCAAAGCTTTTGGCTTTCTTCATCGGGAAAGGTGACGGAGGCCAAGGAAAAATCATCCCCTGTGTTCTGGATTTCAAGCATAAGCAAAGCCTTCAGGACGTTCGCCATGGGAGACGGCTCCAGCACCTCAAGCACTCCCAGCTCGTAGGCCCGTTCGGCAAGGCTCGGGTGCTGCACGATCAAACGAAGGATCGTTTCTTCCGCAGATGGCACATGCAGCGCCGCATTTCTTCGGTGCGCCGTTCTCACGGAATGGAAGGCGCGCTGCCTCTGGCTTTCTTGTGCAGAACTCGACAAATGACTCTGTACGGCGGCCTCGGAAAGCGACAACTTCGCTCCAAGAAGACGAGCCATTTCTTCCCGCAGGACGGGTTCAGCCACGTCGGCCACAAGTTCCGCACATTCCTTGATGACCCGCACTTTGTCCTGAGAAGTTCCGTTCCATGTGGAAGCAACCGCATCGATGGCAAAGTGCAGCAGTTCACGGCGTGTTTCCAGCAAGGCGGTGAAAGCTTCAAGGCCGTGGTTTTTGAGGTAGTCGTCGGGGTCCATCCCTGAGGGTAAGGTAAGGCAGCTGGCGGCCAGTCCTTGCCGAAGAAAAAGCGGCAGAGCTCGAAGCATGGCTTTTTGGCCGGAAGCATCTCCATCGTAAACTAAAACCACTTCGTCCGCCAACCTCTGCAAAAGCCTCACTTGATGGGACGTTAGGGCTGTTCCCAAGGTGGCGACCACCCTGCGAAAACCTCGCTGGTGAAACGCCAAAAGGTCCATGTACCCTTCCACCAAAAGGACTTGGCGCTTGGTCCGGCACGCTTCCAAGGCGGCAGGGTACTGATAGAGGGTGCGACCCTTGTGATAGAGTTCCGTTTCGGGACTGTTGAGATATTTGGGTTCGGTTCCATCCAGACTGCGGCCTCCAAAGGCCACAAGGGTTCCATCCGACGCCGTGATGGGAAACATAAGGCGGTGACGAAATCGATCGTAGAAAAAGCCCTTGTCCGAACGGATCAGAAGGCCCGAACGCACCGCCGTTTCCGCGTCAATGCCCTTGGATTGCAGATGGCGCAGCAGATGATCCCACCCGGCAGGGGCGTACCCAAGCCGATGCTCCTGAACCAGTTTGGGCGAAAGCCCTCGCTTTTCAATGTATTCTCTGGCGAGACGTCCCTGCTCCGGGTGTTGCAAACGACTGATGAAAAACTCGCAGGCAATCTCCAGGGCTCGAGAGATGGCCGATAAAACCTCGGGTTTTTTTCTGGTGGATCCCAAAGCCCCTTCGGGCAGGATCACATGATAACGATCGGCCAAAGTCTGAACGGCTTCAGGAAAAGTGAGGTTCCAGTGGCGCATGGCGAAGGTGATGGCATCCCCTCCGGCTCCACAGCCGAAACAGTAAAAAAGCCCGTGGGTGACATCGACCTGAAAGGAAGGCGTTTTTTCTCGATGAAAAGGGCACAAACCCACGTATCGGGTGCCGATGCGCTTCAAAGGGACCACGCTCCCGATGAGGTCCAAGATGTCCACAGCCTGCTTAATTCGAGTTGCCGCATCCGTTGTGGTCACCGGCCCTCGCCACCCCGCACAAAGGCTTGCTGTTTGCTGGGATTTAAGCCCAACCGAAAACTTTTGACTTTTATCCTATCCCAAAGGCAAAAGCAATAAGAAAAATGGCCTCTTCAAGCTTAGATTGCGCTCTGCTCCCTGGTTCAGGAACCACTGAGATGAGCTCGCACCATTTCCTGCACTGTTTTTCCGTCGGCACGACCTGTCACACGGGGCATGAGCACTTTCATCACTTTGCCCATGTCTTTGGGTGAGCTGGCACCTGTTTCACGAATGACTTCCACAATCATTGTCTTGAGGGCTTCCACATCAAGGGGTTTCGGCAGGAAAGATTCAAGGATTTTCATTTCCTTCTCTTCTTTTTCGGCCAGATCACCTCTTCCGCCTTTGAGGAACTGTTCGATGGATTCTTTCCTTTGTTTAATGGCACTGGCAATGAGTTGATGCACTTCAGGTTCCGACGGTTGACGTCGCAGTTCTTTTTCTTTGTTCTTCACGGCCGTAAGGAGCATGCGAAGGGCGTTACGCCGGTCTTCATCCTTGCTTTTGATGGCTTCTTTCAAAGCCTGTTCAATCTTTTCAAGCAGTTCCACCGATCCACCTCCTGTCGTTTTCCAATGGTGTTTTCAGGCTTCTGCCCTGGCTTTTTCAAAGGCGGCTCCTTTTAAAGGGAAAAAGCCCGGCGGCCTATGGGATAAAGCTTGGCGATGCTATGAAGGAATCTGCAGAGACTGAAGTCGCTCTAAGGCTTCTCGAAGATTTAAGGTCCCGGTGTAGAGCGCCTTGCCGGTAATGACACCGTTGAGGCCCAAGGGAACCAGGGGCAGCAAGGCCTCGATGTCCTTCCACGAAGCCACACCGCCGGAAGCGATCACGGGTGTGGACAGGGCTTCGCAGAGCCTTCGTGTGGCTTCCACATTAACGCCGGACTGCATACCGTCCCTTTGAATATCGGTGTAGATGACGGCACTCAAACCCATGTGATCAAAACGTTTCGCAAAGGTGACGGCTTTTAAGGGTGTTGTTTCCGTCCAGCCTTCCACGGCCACGTATCCGTTTCGAGCATCGATCCCCAAGGCGATGCGACCCGGAAATCGTCGGCAAGCTGTTTCCACCACCTTGGAGTCTCGAAGGGCCCAGGTACCCAGAATGAGGCGACGGATTCCAAGATCGATGTAGGCTTCAAGGGTTTCCATGCTTCTTACGCCTCCCCCCAGCTGCACGGGAATGGAGACGGCTCTGACAATGGCAGCGATGATTTCCCGGTTTTTGGGTGTCTTGGCGAAAGCCCCGTCCAGATCCACCACATGAAGCCATTGAGCTCCCTGGGACTCCCAATGGCGAGCCACGGCCACGGGATCCGTTCCATAGACGGTGGCTTGGGTCATGTCTCCTTGTTTCAGCCGAACACATTGCCCCTCTTTGAGGTCGATGGCAGGGTAAATGATCATGGCGTCCTTCCGGTTAGGCTTCCCTTAAGGGCACCGTGTTGGAAGAGAGCAAGTCACGAAGCCATGCCGGGGGTTTTAGAGGTTTTCTTTCACCATTCACGCATACATGGACCGTGTAGCCCTGGGCTAAAAGTTCGGGTGGATCCTGACGATGAACGGCATAATCGAACCGAAGCCTGGCCGGCCGCGGAAAATGAAAGCACGTTTCCACTTCCAAAATATCGTCGTAGAAGGCAGGCTTCAAATATCGGCAGTGGGCTTCAATGACAGGCAGAAAGATTCCCTGTTCTTCCAGGCGACGGTACGTCGTGCCAAGACACCGAAACCATTCGGCACGACCCGCTTCAAACCAACGCATGTACTGGCCGTAATAGGCTTGTCCCATGGCGTCCGTATCGCCGTAGAGGACTCTGACCACGGCCCGTGTCAATGTCCCGGTTGTGCGTTCTGAAACCACGGTTTTCTCCAGGTATTTTCAGGAGTCCATGGGCTTTTTCATGAAACGATGGAAAAGAGCGGCCCCGCTTTCCATGTGCAGCCCGGATTCTCGAGCCGCCGCTTCGCAAAAGACCATCTTTTCATTCTTGATAACCCCTTTGGCCAGATGGCCTTGAAACAGGGTGAAAAGAGACGGTTCCGCCACATGGGTTCGAACACTCAAAGGTGTCAGGTGATCGGCGGCCACAAGCACATGGCAGGATTCATAAGCTGCCAGGCCTTTCAACACAGGCCCCACAACTTTGGCGTCAAAATCTTCGATGGCTTGCACCTTTTTGGCCAGGCTTCCTTCATGACTGGCTTCGTCCGGAGCTTCCACGTGCACAAAAGCCAGGTCCACTTCCCGAAGAGCTTTCAGGGCTGCTTCCACTTTGCCGGCGTAATTGGTGTCCAGATACCCTGTGGCTCCCGGGACATGGAGCGGCTCCAAACCTGCATAAATGCCCAGGCCTTTAAGAAGATCCACAGCGGAAATCATCACGCCGCGCACCCCGAACCGATCCTGAAGCGTAGGCATGGACGGCGCCTTTCCTTGTCCCCAGAGCCATACAGCGTTGGCTTCTCTAAGCCCGGCTTGCCGCCTTCTTTGATTGACGGGGTTTTCGGCAAGAATGTCTCGGCATCTTTGTGTGAAGACTCTGAGAACATCCGTTGTTTCATAAACTTTCTTATAGGTCGCCGTGGGTTCTCCGAGAATGTCGTGAGGAGGTGTGGTGTCAAGCGCCGTCCAACCTCCTTCCCAGACCAGCAGATGACGGTAACTGACACCTGGGTAGAGCTTCAAAGGAAGTCCTTCGCACGCCTTTTGTAAATCGCGAATGATTTCATGGGATTCAGCCGAAGGAATGTGTCCGGCCGAATAGTCTTCCATGCGTTCCGTTCCCGTTTCATCGTGGTTCAGGGTCACCAAGTTGCAGCGAAACGCCACGTCGGAGGGGCCGAGAACCACGCCCAGGCTGGCTGCTTCGAGGGGAGCCCGGCCTGTGTGGTACTGCACCGGATCGTAGCCCAAAAGAGCCATGTTGGCGATATCGCTCCCCGGTTCCATGCCGAAAGGGATGGTTTGCACGGTGCCGATTTCGCCCATTTGAGCGAGTCGTGTCATGGACGGCGTGTGGGAGACTTCCAGGGGGGTACGGCCTCCCAAGGAAGCCACCGGATAGTCCCCCATGCCGTCACCCACCAGAATCACGTACTTGGTTTTCATGAGGCTTCGGCCTTATGCGTTGGATGCGGCGTTATCGGTTCGATCTTCGATGCGAATCAATTTCGTCGGGCCGCGCACAATGTCCAAGCGGTCAATGGCTTCCAGGGATCGGCGGACATCCTTTTCCACCGCTTCGTGGGTCAGCATGACAATGGGAACGGCCCCTTCCACTTCCCTCCCTTTTTGAATCACGGCGGCGATGCTGATCTGATTGGTGCCGAGAATCCCCGAGATTTTCGACAGGACTCCGGGACGATCCACGGCGGAAAAACGAAAGTAATATCGTGTGACCACATCGTCCATGGATTTGACGGGAATGTCTGTGGTGTGTTCCGGAAGAAAACCCAAAGGAGGCACCCGATGCACGATGCCCATGGCCATGTCCCGAGCCAGATCGATAAGATCGGCGACCACGGCGCTGCCCGTGGGCATCATGCCGGCACCAAGTCCGTAAAGCATGATGTTCCCCACGGCGTTTCCGTGAATATGAACAGCGTTGTAGGCGCCCCGGACACTGGCCAGCACATGACGTTCTGGAATCAGTGTGGGATGCACACGAAGCTCCAGTTGCCCGTCAGCATGCCTGGCGATGGCCAGGAGTTTGAGACGGTAACCGAATTCGGCGGCGAACTGCACATCCAACAAATCGATATGGCGGATTCCTTCCACATACACCTTGTCAAAACAAATGGATGTTCCGAAACTCATGGCTCCGGCAATGGCCAGCTTATGAGCCGTATCGATTCCATCCACATCCAAGGAAGGATCCGCTTCGGCGTAACCTTGGCGCTGAGCTTCGGCCAAAGCTTGGGCAAAAGGTAAACCCTCTTCGGTCATGCGTGTGAGAATGTAATTGGCCGTGCCGTTAAGAATGCCGAAGAGGGTGTCCAAGCGGTTGGCGCTGAGACCTTCCCGTAGGGCCTTCAGAAGGGGGATGCCGCCGGCTACGGAGGCTTCAAATCCCACGGATCGACCACACCGGGCGGCGAAAGAAAAGATTTCATTGCCATGGTGCGCCAAGAGGGCCTTGTTGGCGGTCACCACATGCTTTCCGTTTTCTAAGGCTCTCAGGATGAAACTTCGAGCAGGCTCCAGACCTCCGATCAGTTCCACCACAATGTGAATAGAGGGATCGTCCAAAATGTCCTGGGCTGAACGGGTGAGAATCCCGGAATCCACAGCCACCGGCCTGGGAGTTTCCAGATCCAAATCGGCCACGCGCACCACATGCATGGGAACCCCCACGCGTGCGTGGATTTCCGTGGCGTTTTCCTTCAAGGTGCGTAGCATGCCGCACCCGACAGTCCCCCAGCCGATGAGACCGATGCGTATGGAGTCCATAATCTCCGAGTGCTCCTTCCAGATTCAGGGTGCCTCATGCCTCTTGAAAGGCTTTACGAATTCCGCGAATGGCCTGCTTGATACGCATCTCGTTTTCCACCAATGCAAACCGGACGTGATCGTCTCCGTATTCCCCAAAGCCCAGGCCGGGAGAAACGGCGACCTTGGCTTTTTCAATAAGGAATTTGGAAAATTCCACGGACCCCATGGATCGAAACCGTTCGGGAATAGGAGCCCACACAAACATGGTGCCTTTGGGTTTGGGCATGCGCCACCCGACACGCCGTAGGCCATCCACCAGCACGTCTCGACGGGATCGATAGACATCCACGATTTCCTGAACACAGCTTTGGTCGCCGTTAAGGGCGATAATGGCGGCGATCTGAATCGGCTGAAAGATGCCATAGTCCAGATAACTTTTGAGGCGTGTTAACGCTCCCACCATTTCCCGGTTGCCGACGCAAAACCCGACCCGCCATCCGGCCATGCTGTAGCTTTTGGACATGGAGAAAAACTCCACAGCCACATCTTTGGCGTCCGGCACCTGCAAAATGCTTGGAGCCTTATAGCCGTCAAAGACGAGATCCGCGTAAGCGAGATCGTGAATGACCATGAGGTGATGGTCCTTGGCGAAAGCCACCACTTTTTCAAAAAACGGAAGATCCACCACCGCTGTAGTGGGATTATGGGGAAAGGAAATAATGAGCATCTTCGGGCGCGGCCACGTTTGTTTGGCGGCGATCTGAAGATCTTCAAAAAAGTCTCTGTCGGGAGCGATGGGAATGGAGCGCAGATCACCTCCGGCAATCACCACGGAGTACGGATGGATGGGATAGGTCGGGTTTGGTGAAAAGACCACATCCCCGGGATTGACCAGGGCCAGTACCAGATGGGACAGGCCTTCCTTAGCGCCGATGGTGACCACCGCCTCTGTTTCGGGATCCAAATCCACATCGTAGCGGCGCTTATACCAATCCACAATGGCATGACGCAGCTTGGTGATGCCTCGAGACGCCGAGTAGCGATGGTTATGGGGTTTTTGGGCCGCTTCCACCAACTTGTCCACAATGTGCTGCGGCGTGGGAAGATCGGGATTGCCCATGCCGAGATCGATAATGTCCTCACCGGCTCGCCGCCTTTCCATCTTCAAGGCGTTTACTTGGGCGAAGACGTAAGGCGGAAGGCGGCGCATGCGGGTAAATTGTTCGATGTTGAAATTCATGGGGATCACCTCGCTCTTTTTTGAAAGCTTTGAAGCTAAAATAGACCCATGCAGATGTCAAAAAAAAGATGACATCAACGCGTGAAACCGACGCAAGGATTCACAATGGGCGCCCTGAAGGTCCCCATGCCGTCGAATGGCGTCATGGAGGGCTCGGGCGAAGATGTCCGCGCTTTGTTCATCCTGGCAGACCAACAATCCATCCACCGTCGCCAAAAGGCTTTGCCGGACAATGGTTTCGGGCTCATATCGGCCGCCGATGGCCTTCATGTTCATATCATCGGAAAGAAGCACACCCTCAAAGTTCCATGCCTCCCTTAAAAGACCTCTGTTGATTTTCCAGGAAAGGGTCCCTGGCCACTCGGGATCCCAAAAGGTATAGACGGCATGGGAAGTCATGACAGCTCGAACCCCGCCTCTTACGGCTTCGCGAAAAGGAAGCAGGTCCTCTCGAGCCTTCGTTGCGTTTTCCGCCTTCACGACGGGAAGCTGCTCATGAGGGTCCAGCTCTGCGGTGCCAAGTCCCGGAAAATGCTTGGCTGTGGCGGCGACCCCGTTTTCTTGAAGGCATCGAATCCAGAGGGATCCAAGGTGTGCCGTCTTGTGAGGAGAGTCTCCAAGGGATCGGGATCCCAGAAAATGTTCCTGGGGATGCACCACCACATCCAGTACAGGAGCCAGGTTGATATGAATCCCCAGACGACGAAGTCCTTGAGCCGTTTGAGACACTCGAGTGCAAAGGGTCGGGGCACCGTGTGCCGGGTCCTCTGCGTCGGCTGCCTTGGCCAATTCCAAAGCGGAAGGGCAGGGGCCCAAAACATTGGCCAGCCGTTGCACCGAACCCCCTTCTTCGTCCACGGCCCACAAAAGAGGGCGTCCCAGTTCAGAGCGAGCCCAGGCGTTGGCTTCTTGAATCAGGGCCTTCACCTGAGAAGCCTCCACGATGTTTCGACGAAAAAGAACCAAACCTCCTGGACGCAAGGCCCGTAACCAGGAACGCAAGGTGTCCGTCCATTGGGTTCCTTGAAATCCCAGAAACAGATGCTGCCCGGTGGTGTCTTCGAATGATGTTGAAGGAATCATGAATTCTGTTTGAAGGATCGTTTTCGTGTCTTTACCATGGAAAACGGCGCCGCCCTGCAACGGATTCCGCGCCTTCAACGACGAGATTGTACTTTCGACCAAGAACGGAGCGCTGTCAAGATAGTGTCGAAATGAAATCGAAGCTTTGTCAGGAAGACTTCACCGTCCTATAAGGAAGCTTTGAATCTTCCCGAAAGAATCCGGACCCGGATTTGAAGACGAAAGGGGCTTTTGGTGCATCTGATGATCCTTGCGGCTGGCTATGGCACACGCCTTCGACCTTTGACCCATGTGAGGCCCAAAGCCTTGTGTCCCGTCTGGGGGCGACCGCTTCTGGACCGATGGATTCAGCAAGCGGCCCGGGAAGGTTTTCGGCAGGTTTTGGTCAACGCGCACCACATGCCTGAAAAAATGCTGGCCCATCTTCAATCGCAAACATGGCCGATTCCTGTGCGCGTTCTTGTGGAAAAGGAAATTTTAGGGACAGGAGGCGGGATTCGTAACGCCTTAACCTTTGTGAAAGACGAGCCTTTGGTGGTTGTCAATGCCGATGTGGCATCAAGAGTGTCCTTACGAAGCCTTGTGGAAACTCATCGGGCTCGGGGAGCTTCGGTCACCATGCTTTTGTGTCGCACCCAGAGGTTCGATACGGTGCGTGTCAGCGCCGATGCCGCTCGAGTAATAGGTTTTGGTCGCGAGGTGGATTCCATTCCCCCAAAGACTCTTTTCCAAGAAAGCCTAAACCACACAGGTCTTTGGACCTTCTCGGGCATTCAGGTTCTTGACCCTTTTGCGTTTCGGTCCATAGAGCCCGGAAAGCCTTTTCACATCATCGATCTTTACAGGGATTGGATCGCCGAAGGAAATCCTCCGGCGGCCGTTTGCCGTGAAGACCTGTGGTGGCTGGATGTGGGATCGTTGGAAATGTACTGGAAACTGCACACAGAGTACGCATCCTTTGACGGGCATGATGGAGGTTTTTTGCATGTCCCGGCAGAAGGTGTGAGGGTTCATCCATCGGCGAGGGTGTCTCCTTCCGCAAGGCTGGACTCCGCCGTTGTGGTCGGGGCTTTGAGTGTCGTGAAAGAAAACTGCGTGCTACGAAATGTGATCGTCTGGAATGAATGCCGCCTGGAACCGGGAACGACCCTTGAAAATTGTGTGGTCACCGACGGGGTCGTTGTCCGAGGAAACCACCGAAAAAAGATCTTGTTACCTTTCTTGAACCCGGTCGACATGGACCATCTTTTCAGTGGAATGACGCCACCTTCGGGCAGCTCGAGGGGATAGTGAAGGAAAGCTACGTCACACGCGTCACAGCGACGAGGAGAGAAGGAGGTAGAAAAATTTTTCGGAAACGCACAGAGAGTTCCAAAATTCTGGACGGCCGCATGGCCTTAGTGAAGGGGTGCCTTCGTGCGTGGGGCTACGATTTTTCCGAGGACAGTCTGTTGCCTTTGGCCGGAGATGGATCGGACCGAAGGTTTTATCGGCTTTTTCAACCCCATGCACGTTATGTGCTACTGGTCAGTCCTCGAAAAAAGGAACCCGTCGACGAAAACGATGCGGTCTATCAGATTGCAAAACACCTTTATGGGCTAGGCGTGCCGGTTCCCGCCTTGCTGCACGGGGATGTTCATGAAGGCGTTTTCGTTTTTCAAGATCTGGGATCCCTTCATCTTTACGATTTTGTCCGTAAAGGCCTATCCCGAAAACGTCTGAGAGCCCTGTATCATGAAGCCGTCAGGCTTTTGGTGCGGTGTCAACGTCGGGCATGGCAAGGCTTTTCGGCTTCTTGGTGCCATGACGGCAGCCGTTACGACCCGGATTTCGTTTACGAAAGGGAACTGCTCTATTTTCAAAGGGCTTTCCTGCAAGGACTGATGGCTCTCGATCCGCCGCCATCGGCTGTGGACGACGATTTTCAAAGGCTTGCTCTTAGGGCAGGCGAAGACCGCGGTCATCTTGTCTTTCACAGGGATTATCAAAGCCGAAACCTTATGGTGTGCCAAGGATCCCTATGGATCATCGATTTTCAAGGCATGCGTTTCGGCCCGCCGGAATATGACCTGGCGGCGCTGCTTCTGGATCCCTATGTGATGCTGCCTTCTTGGCTTATGGAAGAGCTGGTGAAGGTCTATTGGCGTTCCATGAAGGATTTTTTAGGTGAATCCTATGATGGGTTTCGCGAGCGTTTGACCACGGTGGCCCTGTGCCGGTGTCTGCAGTTTCTGGCAGCTTTCGCTTTCTTAGGTTTGGTGAAAAAGAAAAGCCAATTCTTGAGGCACATTCCCGCAGGATGGCGGCGTCTGATGGAGCTTCTTCAGGGAAGAGCAGGCGCCTCTTATCCTCGGCTTCGAGACTATGTGCTCACTTTGGCCGCTTGTCAGAGTGTTCAGCAAAAGATTCAGGAGGCAGGGGAAGACGTGCTTTTTCGCACTTGTGGCTGAATCAAAAACCTCGTAAGGGCGAAGCGCCGTTTTGCCCCTACCTTGGAAAAGAACTAGCCCAGTTTCAAACTTGTAGGGGCGAGGCGCCGCCTCGCCCCTACCAAATGGTGTGATTCAGGCCGGCTCCGTCCTCAAGGATCTGTGAGGGCGGACCCATGTGTTTGCTCCGGGGGCTCAATCTTCCACCATATCGATGAACGACTTGTTCTGCGCCTGAATCAAATCCAGAAGAGGCACGAAATTCTGGAGCTCTTCCGGCCGCACTCCTTCGGTGGCTTCAAAGAGATCCTTACGAAACCTCTTTCTCAGTCCGATGAAGACTAAAAGCCCGTCACTGTAGGTTTCCAGGATGGCATTGATGACCATGGCGGTGAACCGATTGCGCAGAGGAATCGCCCGATCTATGACGTTATCGGAAGCTTCCACTTGGTAGGCATGGATCAATTCGTATTCAAAGTTATGGCCGGGGTATCGAGGAATCCGCTGCTTGATGAGTTCCATGGGGGTCCGCATCATGTCCGTTTGGACGGCAAAGTCCAGATCCCCCACATACGGGTAGGAACCGATCAGTTCTCCGGAAGAAGACAGAATATCTCCTGAAACCCCATCCGCGAAGTGGACCGGTACATTTCCACGGCGCAAAGCATAAAGCAATCCTGCCAGCACCCCGACGTCCCCGTGACGTAAAAGGATTTGCTTTTTTTGATCCAAAATAAATGTTTCATTATTGAGTTCGGAAGCGGTGCGCATGTGGACCAGGGTACTGAAGGCAATGGGGTTTTCATCCAAAGCCAGCCGACAGGGAGAAGCCTTTTCCAGGAAGCCGAGCAGCTTCTCAAAAAGGTCCACGCCTCGTTCGGATCCTACGGCCACAAAAGAGGTGATAGGCATGGAGTTCCATTCCTCGCTGTGAAAGACAGATACCCTTGCTTCGCCCATGGTGCCCTGGCCAAAGCCGGCTCGACAGGCCCGAATGGACGCATCCTCGAGCCATGATGACTGGAAAGTAACCTACAAAATTCCATCCTGTCATCCAAGAGAAAAGAAGATACAGGCAGGCTCCGCTGATTCCTGTTTCAAGAAAGGGTTTTTCGTGTCATGAAACATGAAAAGGTCGTGGGAAAGATCATGGGCGGAAAGGCCGTTGTCAAAAACGGTGGCGATTTCGAAACAATGGTTGAAGGAATTTGTTTTCTTAAGCGTAAAAGCATTCGGGCACTGAGCATCGCTTTTCTGGTCGGTTTTTTCGGGGCCTGTCTCGGTGCCTGCAGGCCAGGTTCTGAAGTCTTTCAGACAACTAAGCCCTTGATGGGAACGGTGGTGAGCATCAGTGTGGTTTCCCAAAATTCACGCCGTGCTTACGAGGCCCTGGATGCCGCCTTTGATGAGATAGCCCGCCTGGAAGCCATGATGAGTGTCTTTCGTGAAGAGAGCGAAGTCAGCCGTGTCAATCGGGAAGCCTCGCAGCATCCCGTGCCGGTTTCTGAGGAGCTTTATCAAGTGATCGAAATGTCTCTGACCCTTTCCGGGATCACTCATGGAGCCTTTGATATTACCGTGGGGCCTCTCATGAGCCTTTGGCCTTTTTACAAGAAGGACAAGATTCTTCCTTCCCCGCAGGCTCTTCAGGAAGCCCTTTCCCGTGTGGGGTATCGTCATGTGGTGTTGTCCTCAAAAGATCGAAGTGTCTTTTTCTCCGTTCCCGGCATGGCTTTGGATTTGGGGGGTATCGCCAAAGGTTTTGTCATTGATCGAGCTGTGGCGGTGTTGAAAGACCACGGCATGGCGGCGGCTTTGGTCAACGCGGGTGGAGACATCTTTGCCTACGGCACAAAACCTGACGGCCAACCATGGCGTATCGGCCTCCAACATCCCAGGGATCCTCAAGCCTTGCTGGCCGCGCTGTCCCTTAAGGACAAGGCCATGGTCACTTCGGGAGATTACCAGCGTTATTTCCTGAAGGATGGAAAACGTTACAGCCACATCGTGGATCCTCGAAACGGCTTTACGGCTCAGGAAACGGCCAGTGTAACGGTGATTGCCGACAGAGCCGCCTATGCGGACGGTTTGGCTACCGGGATTCTCGTGCTAGGCGTCAAAGAGGGTATGGCCCTGGTGGAATCTCTTCCCGGAGTGCATGCTCTGATTGTCAAGGAAGGAGAAAACAATGGCTTGGAGCTCTATGTTTCTCGAGGGTTTCCTCAAGCTTTGGATGAGGCTTTCCTGGCCTCTCAAGGAGTCAAACTCATCCCTGCAGATCGTTGAAAGCTTTTTTCACGGAACTTCTTCGGGTTCCACAGCGCACACGGAAGCGACCTTCTGCGGATCCAATCGGTAGGGGCTTCCGGTTCCCTGATAGAAACCATGGGCTTCAATAAGGTGAATGGAAAGATCGGTCCATTGAAGTCTTTCCCCCGTATCCAAGCGTTCCAAATGAATGTGCGTCTTGGGATAAAGGCCTGGATGACCCCAAGGGCATGGCAGACGTCCTCGAAAATCGTGCAGTTCCACACGCCATATTCCATCCACCACCACAGGTCCGCCCCAAGCCTTTTTGGCGGCTTCCGTCAGAGCCCGCAGACGATTCGCGATGGCCTGATGGGTGAGGCCCAAAGCTTTGACTGTGCGTTCATCTTCTGAGAGGATGGTCACAAGGGGACGTGGGTCATCGGCCAAAAAGCCATGCAAAGCTTCACGACCCCGTAGACGTGCTTCCACCGCATCCAGTTCCGGGCTTTGATAAACAGGATATTTTCCCATGGAAGGCACTCTCCTAAAGCTTGTCTGTAGAGCGAAACATGCGATGATTTCCCTGGAAGCGCGGGTCTTTCGGCCGATCATGATGCGGGCGAAATCCCAGGCTTCCAGGGAATAGCCCGGTTTCAGGCTTGCAGGGACGAGGCGTCGCCTCGCCCGTGCTTCTTAGTGCCACTCGATGCCACGGTCTTTGTCGTTTTTGGACCGCTTCCTAACCGAACTTATCGAAAAAGATACGATCTTCTGTGACTCCCTTGGCCGTGAGCAGTTTCACGGCGGCGTTGATCATCAAGGGGTTACCGCACAGATAGGCTTCCATTTGGGAGCCGTCGGTGACATCTCGAGCCACCACATCTGTGACAAACCCTGTTTCTCCATCCCAATGATCTTCAGAAAGGGGCTGCGATAACACGGGAACATAGCGCAGCCGAGGCACTCTTCGCATGAGCTCCTGAATTTCGGCTTGATAAAAAAGGTCCTTAAGACATTTCACTCCGAAATAAAGCGTGCACGGACGGTCAATTTGTTCGTCAGCCATTTGGTACAAGATGGACATGAGGGGAGCCAGGCCGGAACCTGTGCCGATCATGATCATCTGTCGATCGGAATGCCTCAGATAAAAATCGCCGTAAGGGCCGTTGATGAGAACCTCGTCGCCTTCCTTGAGAAAATTGTGAATATAGGTGGTGGCAATTCCTCGTTCCACTCGGGTGATCACCAGTTTGATTTCGGTTTTCAGCCGTGCCGGGGACGCAATGGAATAAGCGCGATAAACGGGTTCCGAGGATCCTGGATATTCTGGAACCTGGAATTGAATGAATTGCCCGGGCTTAAAGACGATTTCGGAGGGTTCAAGGAGTTTCAGATGGACTTCCTTGATGAAAGGTGTGAGCGGCTTTAAACCGATGACCTGAGTCCGGTATTCCTTGATCAGGAAAAAGGCTTCGGGAATTTGAATGCGAATGTTCCTTCGAATACGAACCTGGCAGGATAACCGGGTTCCGTTTCTTAATTCCTCCTCGTTCATGTAAGGCGTTTCCGTAGGCAGGATAGGGCCGGCACCTTCAAGGACCTTCACCTTGCACAGCCCGCAACTTCCTCGACCGCCGCAGGCAGACGGAATGAAAATCCCATGGTCCATGAGGGTGCTTAAAAGACGGCCTCCTCCTTTCACCGTCAGTTCCTTGGCCCCTTCATTGATAGAAACCTGGCATGGGCCGTAATCGGCAAAGACGGTGTTGGCTGCTTCTAAAAGCAAAGCCAGGACGGCGCATAGACCGCTGAGGGCAAGAAGTCCGAGCAGAAGGGTCATCATGAGGGCGCCTCATCCCATTTGAATCATGCCGCTGAAAGCCATAAAGGACAGAGCCATGAGTCCGGCGACGATAAGACTGATACCGGGTCCTTCCAAGGCCTTTGGAATAGGGGCTTTCTTGAGCTTTTCTCGAATTCCTGCCAGAGCGGCGATGGCAAGCATCCAACCGAGGCCCCCTCCGAACCCATAAGCGACCGATTGCACAAAATTGTATTTCCGAATAACCATAAACAAACAAACCCCAAGAATGGCACAGTTAACCGTAATCAGGGGCAAAAAGACTCCCAAGACCACGTAAAGGCGCGGCGAATATCGGTCGATGACCATTTCCACAAGCTGTACAAAGGCGGCGATGACGATAATAAAGGCGATAAATCGAAAATGGACCAGATGAAAAGGGACTAAAAGATAATGATACACGAGATAGTTCAAAGCCGTGGTGCAGGTCATGACAAATGTGACGGCAAGTCCAAGGCCGACGGCCGAAGGAAGTTCTCTGGAAATGGCCAAAAAGGAACACATACCCAGAAAATTGGCCAAAAGAATGTTGTTGGTGAAGATAGAAGCAAAGAAAATGACGGGAGCGCTCAATGAACTTTCCATAACATTTTCCTACAAAATTCTAAGGCTTACCTTGGGTTTTCTTATGTTCCAGCGTATAGGCGATCCAGATGAAAAGCGCGAGCATGAAAAAACCTGCCGGGGCCATAATCATGATCGTCCAGGGAACCCATGTGGCGGGCATCAGGTGCATGCCGAAAAGGGTTCCAAAACCCAAGAGCTCTCGGACGGTGGCGATGATGAGAAGCACGAGAGCGTATCCGACCCCTGAAGCGATACCGTCGAGAAAAGCGGGCCAGACGGGATTGTTTCTGGCAAAGCCTTCACAGCGTCCCATGATGATACAGTTGGTGATGATCAGGCCCACGTAAGGTCCAAGCGCTTCACTGATGTCAGGGAGATAGGCCTTGAGGAAGATGTCCACCATCATCACATAGGAAGCGATGATCAGCACCTGGACCATCATGCGAATGCGTTCAGGGGTGATCTTTCGCAGCGCCGAGACCGTGGCGCTGGACATGGCGGTCACAAAGATAAGGCCCAGCCCCATGATCAAGGTATTGGTCATGAGGTTGGTAACGGCCAGGGCCGAACAGATTCCGAGAATTTGGCGAAAGACAGGATTTTCTTCCCATACGCCTTTACGAAACAAGGTCCGTGCCTGGGTCTTGGCCATGACTTGTCCTCTTTTTTCGGTTCCGTCACACCCGCTGCATCTTTTTTTGTTCCATGAGAAGTGGGATGGTCTTTTTCAGCTCATCATCAAGGAATTTTTCAAGACGCTTTGAAGTTTCGGTGGCTCCCGTGATGGCATCCAGTTCCGTTGGACCTGAAGCGGTTCCCGGTGTTTTGAGGTAAAAAAATCGCATGCCTGTCGAAGGCACCTGCAGAGGGCGGCCTTGAAACTGTTTTTGAAACCAATCTTCCGTGATACGTCCTCCTAGCCCAGGTGTTTCACTGTGCCGATAAAAGGCGATTCCCAGAATGCTTTCCACTCTGGGGTCTACGGCCACCATGGCTTCGATGGCTCCCCAGAACCCGGGTCCGGAAACCGGAAAAGCATATCCGATAACGGTGGAGGCATCGTCACCAAGGCCCACGTAGAGAGGGCGGTCTCCCAAAGACGCTAGACGGATTCTACGGGAAAAAGTGGTGGATACATCGTGGTCCGTGGCCTGAGGTTCAAGATGAATGTTGAGCACATGCAGCACCAGGGCTTGCCTTTTTCTTTCTTCATTAAGCTTGATGCGGTCTTGATGAAGCAGATTCAACCCGCTGACCGCGGACGTAAACACCAAGGACAAGAGGAACATGTAAAGGGTTGAGAAGAGGCGCCCTTTCATGAGGAAATTCCTTTTTCAGCCTTTCTTTTTTGGACGTTTTGCACGGCTCGGTCCAACAAAGGGACAAACGTGTTCATAAACAGCACGGAAAACATGATCCCTTCCGGAAAATTGGACCAGCGTCGCAGCACGATGGTGAGAGCTCCGATGGCCATGCCGTAAATCCACTGCGCCGGTTTGGTCTTGGGACCGCTGATGGGTTCCGTGACCACGAAGAAGGCTCCGAAAAGAAGGGATCCTGCCATCATGAAAGTGATCGGATTGGGGATTCCTGGAATCTTAAGGACATAAAAGGTGGAGGCGGCCAGAAAGGCTCCCAGAAGGCATGAAAAAGCCAGGCGCCATTGAGCTGCTTTTTTGTACAAAATATAAGCCCCTCCCAAAGCGATAAGCACGGCGCTGGTTTCCCCCATGGAACCGGAGACATTGCCCCAGATGAGGGGCTGTAAAGGGACAGGTTGACCTGCATGGATCAGTTTCAGAGGGGTGGCTGCCGTGACCGCGTCCACCGAAGGAAGCCAGGAACTGAATCCCTGCCACAAGGAAGGAAAAGGGTGCACCCAGCCTGCGGTCAAGGCCAAAGGAAAGCTGATGTAAACAAAACAGCGTCCCACCATGGCGGGGTTATAAACGTTATAGCCGAACCCTCCAAAGGCCATCTTTCCGAAAATCACACCGAAAACGATGCCGACCGATGCAATCCATAGAGGCACGGTGGGGGGAAGGCTGAGCGAATAGATCAGGCAGGAGACAAAAACCGCGGAAGTCACCGGTTTGCCTTGACGCCATGTAAAGGCGGCCTCGGCAGCGATTCCGGCCGCCAGCACAACACCTGTCACCAAAAGAGCTCTTAGTCCGAAAAAAGCGACGGCTCCTAGGAGACACGGGATCAACCCGATAACAACCCGCATCATCACAGGCTGCATGAGAAAACGTTTCTTGGCGGAACCTGTGGTGGTTTGTGTTGAAAACATTCCTTGATTCCCTCGATGTCACCGACTGCAGCTGTCGTTTCTGTTTTCAAAGCGGAAAGGTCGCCGCCGTACCCAAGCATTGCTAACGCATCCTCGGCATGTTTTCAAGCCGCCGATACCCATGTTCCAAGACTTTTCGTGCAGTCAAGTGGAGTGCCAAAGGTTACGCGTTCTTCCAGATGCTTTTCAAATCCCGCAGTTTTTCTCCTTCCCCGGGATAGATCTGTCGTTCTTCTTCTGGAATGGGTTCATAAGAAGGCCATGCATCGAGGATGGGATGGGGTCCTTCCAGGGTGACGGCGGATGGAGCCGGATCCACAAGGCGAGGCTCTTTCCTCACATCCATGTCTTCGACGGCGTAGCTGAATTCAATGGCGATACCGTTGGGATCAAAGGAATAAAGGGAAAGGACGAAGCCGTGATCGATGATTTCCGAAGCCCAAAAGCCGGCGGCTTCCAATCGGGCTTTAAGATCCCAAAGAGATGCACGTTCGGCCACTCCAAAGGACACATGGTCAAAGGAAATGGGTCCCTTCACGGGGACCCCGTGATCCTTTTCGGGCACGGGCTCCGACTGAGGCCATTCGAAAAAGGCAACCATGTCATGCTCGGAAAGCGCAAAGAAGTAATGTCGATATCCCGGACGCCCCATGGCCACCACAAGGGGCAATCCCAAAAGATCTCTCCAAAAGCGGATGGTTTGATCCATGTTCCGGGTCACCAAAGCCAGGTGATGAATTCCCGTAAATTTCACTTTTTTCATGGAAAACTCCTTGTTGAAATCTTTTGTCGACGGGCTCCTTTGGGGACGACTTCTCGACCGGCTTCCATGATCCGTGGCAAGCCGGAAAACAGAAATCACGAATTCCCTGCTTGACTTCACCCGGAAGGGTTACTAGGGTGGAGCAAAAGAATGCATTGGATAGAATGAAAATTTCAAGGAGAGACGAATGAAGCGAGTGGAAAAAGGTGATTTTGTCAAAGTGCACTACACCGGGCGATTGGACGACGGTCAGGTTTTCGATTCCAGCGAGGGCAGCCAGCCGCTCCATTTCCAGGTGGGTTCCGGCCATGTGATTCCTGGATTTGAAAACGCCGTTTTGGGCATGGCCGTGCATGAAAAGAAATCGTTCCGTATTCCCGCCGAAGAAGCTTACGGGGAAAGGGACGAACGATTGACCAAGGTGTTTGAACGATCGGAGCTGCCCCCAGACTTCAATCCGCCCGTAGGTCAAGTGCTTTCGCTGACTACAAGTGACAATCAAACCGTGTACGCCACCGTAACAGATGTGACCGATCACACCGTAACGCTTGATCTTAACCATTTCCTTGCCGGAAAAGCGCTCAATTTCGACGTGGAGCTTGTGGAAATCTCCGATGCTCCGTGCCCGTCCGATTGCAGCTGCGGGTGTTCCTGCTAGCTTTTCAAAAGCTGGATAAACCGAAAAAAGTTCCCCCGTGAAGGGCACATCTTCGCGGGGGTTTTTTTTGCCGGGTTGCGGCACCGAAACCTATCCGGTTCTGTAGCGAGGTTCCTCGTCGATGCGGCCCACGAGGAAAAGAACACCCCCGCATTGAGGGCAAAAAAGGTTGGTGATCAGGCGCTTTCCCGTAAAGCCTGGAGCATCTTCATAGCTGAGGTCCAGGGCGGAAAAGTAGGACGAAATACCGCATTCCTGACACATGCATTCCATTTCGTCGCTCATGGACTTTCCCTCCGTAAGAACTGCAGCCAAGGTGCAATCGACCCGTATTCCCGAGCCCAGTAGGGGCGGCCCCCTATGTCCACCCCATTCTTCCATCCTTATGTGGACGGCTTTCTTGCCGTCCATTTCATTTCTCTGTGGTTTTTGGCCTGGATTTAGGCCTTATAAGAATGGCCTGCGGATCCTACGGGTTGGATGATTCATCCGCACTGCCAGAAAAAGCCCGTTTTCAGACACCTTTCTCATACGCTGTCCGAAAAAGACAAGAAACGTTACCTGCTTTAAAGGTAGGGGCGAGGCGGCGCCTCGCCCCTACATGCGTGAAACCGTGCCTTTTCCCGGGAGCGCGAATCCCTGATCCCTTCGCTCTGCGGGAGGGACGCCCGGGCTCCCAGAGATATATTCATTGTCGGATAACCGTCTAGAGGTCATCCACGTTGGTGCGGGTGATTTTGACGTCTTTCTTGGCCTGGGTCAAGAACTCCTCAACCTTTTGCAAGGCTCTTGCCATTCTAGGCGATGCAAAAGTTTGGGGCAGAGTATAGTCCAGAGGTTCGCACGAGAATTGATCAGGCGTGGGTTGTCTCCGCTGTTTTCTGGTAGAAGACAACCCCTACCCGCCGAATATGGTCTATTAGATCGCGGTCGCTGATGTTTTTAAATATGGACAAGTCAACCGTATATGGCAGGAGCAATTCATCGAGATCGTCCACGATGCGGTAAAGCACCTTAAGGGTTAAATCATCCCCGCCCAAGAGCGTGAGGTCAATATCAGAACCTTTTTTGAAGTTGCCCTTGGCGCGCGATCCGTAAAGGATCGCCTGTTCAACCTGAGGGTAGCGCGCAAAGACCGAGCAGATTTTTCGGATGGTACTTTCTTTCAAGCCGAAGTGAATCATCTCTGCATCTTCTCTTTCAACGCTTCCATCGTGGAATGTAGTTTCTCAAATTCAGCGAAATACAGGTTGACGATATCAGCGGCGATCTTTTTGGCCACATCTTCATTGTACGTGTGAGTGGTCTGCGTTCTGCTCTTGATCATATCCATCCATGTTTCGCCCTCTTCAATTAAGCCTCGTTGAAATGCCAGACGAAAGGCATCCCGGCTGCCCCTGATTTCTGTTTCTCCCTGATATTCGAAATAGTCTTTTATTGTATTCCAGGCCAATTCATAGGTGTATTCGAACGCATGTATCAGTCCCTGTTCTTCCAGTTCGTTAAGTTCTCCTTTATCGATAAACTTTTTCAATTGCTTTAGCGCCTTGGAAAAATGATTGAGTCGTTGGACCCAACGGATGTCCTGTGCGTTCATAGGGCTTCTCCATAAAAGGCTTTATTCAACGCCTTGTCTTCTTCGCTGACCTTGAATTGCGCATCGTCTATCTCGGAGAGGTTCATAGACTACTGATCCTTGTCGAGCAATTCCGCCAGCAGGTGCTTCTGTTTTTCGAGACCGTTCGGCTCCTTGCTGGCGGGGACGCAGTCGTTTACCGCTTCCTCGAGCGCCTTTCCACTTAATCTGGAGCTAAATTGTGCGATTTAATGCGGGAAAAAGCCTAATCTTTTTGAGAGGCTTTCACGTTTTCGCATCCGGCTTTCTCGTTGCTTTCTTCAAAGGCGCTTTCTTTGGCGTCTACGTTCGGCTCACCGGAAGTGATAGATCTGGACACGGAAACTATGCTGTTGAATTTGACAGCGGACCCATGTGTCCGCCCCAGACCCATTGTTGAATGGGGCGGACCCATATGTCCGCCCCATTCTTATGTGCAAGGCTTTCTTGCCGCCCGTTTCATTTCTGTATGGGTTTTGGCCTAATGAGGATGGCCTGCGGATCCTATGGATTGGATAATTCGTCCGCACTGCCAGAAAAAGCCAGTTTTCAGACACCTTTGTCATACGCTGTCCGAAAACGGCAAAAAACGTTAGCTGGTTGAAAGGGAGGGGCGAGGCGCCGCCTCGCCCCTACATGCGTGAAACCGTGCCTTTTCCCGGGAGCGCGAACCCCTGATCCGCTGATTCTGCGGGAGGGACGCCCGGGCTCCCAGAGATATATTCATTGTCGGATAACCGTCTAGAGGTCATCCACGTTGGTGCGGGTTATTTTGGCGTCTTTCTTGGCCTGGGTCAAGAACTCCTCAACCTTCTGCTGAGTCTTTTGCTTTTGCAGATGCTCGGCGATGTTCGGTTGCACCTGTTCATAGGGCACGGTTTCTTGAGGCTTCTTTTCAATGACCTGGATTAGATGATAGCCGAAATCCGTTTCCACAACGTCGCTTACAGCCCCGGGATTCAAGGCAAAGGCGGCCTCTTCAAAAGGCTTCACCATCTGGCCACGAGCGAAAAAGCCGAGATCCCCCCCACGTTCTTTGCTGGGACAGTCGGACTGGGATTGAGCTAAGGTGGCAAAGTCCTCACCCTTGCTGACTCGAGCCTTCAGGTCATCGATCCTTTTGCGGGCAGCCTTTTTATCCTCCGCCGAAGCGTCCGGCTTGACACTGACCAGAATGTGTCGTGCATGCACCCGTTCCGGCCTTTCAAAGAGCTCGTGTCTTTCTTTATAAAAAGCCTTGGATTCTTCTTCGGAAACCGTGATGCCCTTGCTGAACCGGTCCTGGACCAGTTGGTCGATGGCACTGTTCTTGAGTAACTCCTCGCGGATCGCATTTTCCGTTAGGTTCATGCTTTTCAAAGCTTGCTCATAGGCTTCCGGAGTTTCAAAACGTTGCTTGAACTGGGCTATCTGACTATCTACCGCTTTGGCATCTCCCTTAAAGCCGCGTTTCTGGCTTTCCTGGTACAACAGCTCTCGATCGATGAGGCTTTCCAAGACTCGGTTTTTCACATCCCGAAGTTCTACGTCACTCAAAAGGTGTCCCGACTGCAACAGCCTTTGGCGCACCCCGTTCATTTGCCGATCAAATTGGGCCTTGGAAATGGCCTTACCGTTGACGGTCGCCGCCGGTTTCTTATCCATATCCTTGGCACTTTCCGCGCCCATGGCTATGCCAAAACCCAACAGGGCGATCAGGACGCTTGCCGTGACAACGATTCGCATGGTGCTTGATTTGTGTCTCATAAGTTTCCTTTCAATAAAAAAGCACCCCAGGGGATTCCCTTGGGGTGCGCCTCTAAGGCTCTTTCCTAAAGATCCTTAAATTCTTCGAACATTGATCGCCTGGGGCCCCTTGGGCGTTTCGGTGATGTCAAAACTCACGGCTTCTCCATCGGTCAGGGTACGAAACCCTTCCCCCTGAATCCCCGTGTAGTGCACGAAGACATCCCCCTGATTTTCGGTCTCGATGAAACCATAACCCTTCTTTTCGTTGAACCACTTGACTCGGCCTTCCATCTTTCCAAAACTCCTCTCTGCTCTGGTACGCCTCGTCGGGTCTCGTTCGGCGGCTCCCTGGAGATGGTCCTGTCCGAAAGGGGAAGACCGAACGTCCGTGGGCCCCGGAAACCGACCTCAACTGCACGTACGCACAACCATAAAACGCGGGAAAACACATTGCATCCCGCAAACCACAAAACCCTTCTAGCCGAGACCGTGCTAAGACACAAGAAAATTATCGTCTTCTTCCGGAGAAAGTCGATGTAGACTCTGAGGGTGGTGACATTTTTTGCCGTATTCGAAAGGAAGGCTTTGAAGACCCTGTTTGAGAACCAAGAAAAACATTGATTTTTCTAGTCGTGTGGCCCTTCAGGCGGAAATGGATGCCCGGAGGAGTCCCTCGCTTCGGAAAAAGGGCGATTTTTCAAAAGCACCCTTCAAGAATTTCCCGGAGGTTCAGCCGTGACTTCAAAAGATACCGAAAAATCGGCGCTCCCAAAGGAACACGTGACGGCTGTATTTGAAGCACTTGCAAAGGCTTATGGGATGAATCCATGGAACTGGCACACCGACGGCGACCCTTTTCGTGTGCTGGTGGGAACCCTGCTTTCTCACCGCACGCGAGATGCCAAAACCGACGAAGCGGCCCGTGCCTTGTTGGAACAGTACCCGACACCGAAAGATTTAGCCAGAGCCCCGCTGGAACACATCGCAGCACTGGTGCGTCCCGTAAATTTTTACAAGACGAAAGCACGGCGTCTTAAAGAAGTGGCCCAACACTTGGTGTCTCATCATGACGGCAAGATTCCCGACAACACCTCTGACCTTATGGCCCTTCCCGGGGTCGGCCCCAAGACGGCTGCATGCGTTTTGGTCTACGGATTTCACAAACCGGCCATTCCCGTGGATGTGCATGTGCACCGCATCAGCAACAGGCTTGGGATGGTCGCAACTCGAAAGCCCGAGGAAACGCAGGAAGTGCTTGAACGCCTTGTTCCTCAAGAATGGCTTTTAAAGGTGAATGAACTTCTGGTCAAGCACGGCCAAACCACGTGTCTTCCGAGGCATCCCAAGTGTAATCGATGTGCGGTGCGCCTCTGGTGTGCAACGGGCCGGAACAGCTCGGAGGATCCATGAACTTCGGGTCAAAGAGGCCGTCACATCAAGGCCGAAAAGAAGTCAAGCCGAGGAAGCCAGCTCATGAAACTGAATGTCAAGAATCTTCCTCCCCTTTGCGTAAGCCCGCTGTGGCCTTGGGAACGCAAGAAGGCATGGCTGTTGGTGCACACCGAGCATGCTTTTCATCCTTTTCATGTCACAACACGCTTGTGTCTGGAAATTTTCGGGGCATGGAAAAGCCGGCTGTTTTCCCATGAAACCAGATTTTTGGACGTGGGATGCGGCACAGGGATTTTGGCCTTGACGGCGGCGAAACTGGGGGCCCGATGGTGCGTGGGAGTGGACATCGCCTGGAACGCCGTTGAGTGTTCTCGACAAAATGCCGGGGCCAACGGGTTGTCGAAGCGGGTGAGCTGGGTCCATGGTTCCATCGAGGCTATCGGCGGAACCTTTCACACCGTGGCGGCCAATGTGCCGTGGGCATGCTGGGAAACCCTGTTCCATCCTATTCTGGATCGTGTGGCCGAAAACGGCGCCCTTGTTGCCTCCGGCTTTCAGGACATCCACATGCCCGTTCTTGAAACACGCCTTCAAGAAGCGGGTTTTATCGTGGCGGAACGTCGGCAAGGTGACTTAACCTTTTTCGGGATTCCTCCGTCTGGAAGCTTCACCTGGGGCGCCATGCTCGCCATACGGGACTCTGCGGAAAGTTTTGGCCTTTGATCAAAGGCTAAGAGCAGGGTGCTGAGGGATCATTGCCATGTTTATGGAAGGAGGTCATTCATGGAAATCGGCTTGAAGCAGATCCAGCGCGCCTCTGAAATGTTGCACGGCCGGATTCTTAGGACCCCGTTGGTGTATTCTCCCACCCTCAGTCGCCTGTTTGGCGCCGAGGTGTATCTTAAGTTGGAAAATCTTCAAAAAACCGGATCCTTTAAAATCCGAGGCGCAAGCTACAAGATTTCTCTTCGCCGAGATTCTCTGGGCCCTCAAGGCGTAGTAGCCGCTTCGGCTGGAAACCATGCCCAAGGGGTCGCTCTGGCGGCACGCCATGCAGGGGTTCCAGCGCTCATCGTCATGCCGGAATGGGCGTCTCTGACAAAACAGGAAGCCACGAGATCCTACGGCGGCCAGATCCTTCTTCACGGACGAACCCTGGGAGAAAGCCTGGAAAAAGCCAAGGAACTCAGTCAGCAGGGTTACACCTTCATTCACCCTTATGATGACGCCGACATCATCACCGGCCAAGGCACCATGGGCTTGGAAATCCTTGAAGATTGCCCTGATGTTCATGCCGTGCTTGTGCCTATTGGCGGAGGAGGCCTCATTTCCGGCATCGCTTCGGCCGTCAAGGCTCTGCGGCCTGAAACGGAAATCATCGGGGTTCAAGCGGCGGTGTGTCCTTCAGCCTGGCAAGCGCTTCAACAAAACCGAGTGGTGCGTGTGGAAGGAAGCCAAAGCATCGCAGACGGCATTACGGTGAAAGAATTGGGGAATCTGTGCTTTGAAATCCTCAGGAAGACCGTTTCACGAGTGGTTTTGGTGGATGAGGAGCACATCGCCGAAGCCTTGTTGCTCCTTCTGGAAAGAAAAAAGGTGCTGGCGGAAGGGGCGGGAGCCGTCCCTTTGGCAGCCTTGCTCATGGGTGGTTTTCGATGGCCTTCCAAGGCAAAGATCGTCCTTGTGGTGAGTGGAGGCAACGTGGATAGCCCCCTGCTGGGACGTATCTTGACAAAAGGTCTCGTCAAGGGAGGCCGATTGACCCGCCTCACCGTGGAATTGCGGGATGTTCCAGGATCCCTTGCCGGGCTTCTCAACGTGGTGGCATCCCAAGGTGCCAACGTGCTGCATATTTCCCATAATCGCCATGTGCCCCATTTGTCCATTCACGTGACGGAAGTGACTTTGGAAGTGGAAACCAGAGGTTTTCCGCATGCGGAATCCCTTCTTAGCGCTGTGCGTGCATCGGGGCATAAGCTGGTGTCTTCCTGGGGTGGACTGCAACAGAGCGCCGGGGAGTTTCACCCCGCGCGAGGTGGTGGTGCTGAAGGCACGGCTGATTGAGCCGGGAGCGGACATGACGATCTGCGATCCCTGTTGCGGCTCCGGCGGCCTGCTTATCAAATGTCACCTGCGCCTGCTGGAGACGCACGGCGGGCGGGAGAACGGCCGGCGCAAGCTGCCCTCTCATCTCCAGCCGCTGCGCCTCTTCGGGCAGGAAATCAACCCCGCCACCTTACCATGGCGCGCATAAACGCGGAATCCGCCGCCATCCCGGCGACGTCGAAAACCACCGGCACCAACCGTAGGGCGGATGAAGCGAAGCGAAATCCGCCAACATCCCGGCGATGCCGGAATCCACCGCCATACCTAGAAGGGCATAGCCACCTCGAGGTTGCGGGACCCATGGGGTGTTGGAACGGAAACGTACCCCGCGAGGACCATCGTCTTTGGTCTGCATGGAAAATTGATGGCATGGGTGAGGGTTTTTTCATTCGTGGACGGCGTCCCATCCAGCCAAGCTGAGAATGCTGGTGGGCGCTGTCGGATGGAGGGGGTCCCGAGAGACAACCCGCCGCCGGGAGCCTTTGTCAATGCCGGAGCCGGCGTCAAGACCAATTTCTTCATCGAGAGCAGGCCAACGGAAAAAACCTGGTATTACGATCTTGCCGACATTAAGGTCGGAAGGGTGTACAGCAAGGCAACGACTGACAATGAAATTTGAAATCCTCGGCGAAATTAGACATATTGAGACAATCGCAACAGGCCGACGCGTGTACATCAGGCGTTTACTGGAGCGCACTTATGGCGAAGGCCGTTGGCGGAAAATGAAAGGCATAGCCACCGTGGAACTCGCGGACGGTACAATGTGTGAGGCCGAGATACATTGGTATGAAGCACACGGCATAGGCCGTAAGGATTTCAAGATCAAGAGGGTGATACGATGAGTGAATTCGTTATCTGCATTAACAATGACAGCAATCCGGCAAGCCTTATTGTCGGTAAAGTGTATCGTAGACTGCCGGATCCAGAAGCTGAGTTGCACAATATGCTTCGCATTGTAGATGAAGATCTATCAGAGGTTGATGGGTATCTCTACCCGGCGTCTATGTTTGTACCTGTGGAACTGCCGGAGGAAGCAAAGCAAGTGTTGATGGCGGTGAGAAGCTGAGCGATACGCGTACATGTTGCGGCCATCTGGTGAGGTTGTCCATGCACGACGAAGCCGCCTAACACCTGAGCTGGCAAGCGACACGCAGAATTGACCCCTTGGCGGCATTTGCAACTGCCCCCCTTAGGTGGGTTGATGAACGGTTGAAGTGGGAGAGTTGGGATGCTGCTGCAACTTTTTTGACGAAGCCGAATGGAAGGTTCTTTACATGGTGGTCCACGAGACCACAGAGTTGCCGGCTCAAGTGCCCACGCTCCAAGAAGCCATCCACCTTTTGGGCCGTGTTGGCGGTTACTTGCCCAGTAAAGGGGACAAAGGCCCCGGAACCACCACCCTTTGGCGCGGGCTCGTCAGCCTGGCTATGGGAGTCAGAGTCTTTGAACTTTTATCCTCCACGACACGACCACCATAACCCACGGCCTTAAGTGTGGGTAACTGTCACGCCTGCCGGCTGAATGGAGAGCCAAATTTGAAACACGAAGGGAAGAGTTGCATGGACAAAGAGGAAATCCTTAAAAGATTGCGCCGGCATCGTAAGGAATTGATTGCCCGTTTTGGGGTGAAGCCGCGGTAGGCAGTGATGTGGATATTCTCGTGGAGTTCAGCGGGCCTGCCACGTTTGACGGCTACATGGACCTCAAGTTTTTTCTGGAGGACTTGCTAGGATGCAAGGTGGACCTGGTGACGCAAAAAGCCCTGAAGCCGCGGTTGAGGCCCTACGTGGCAAAGGACGCCATCTATGTCACGTGACCTGCGAATGTTCCTCGAAGACATCCGTGACAGTTGCGCCAAGATACGTCGCTACACTGCCGGCCTCAGCCTGGGAGGTTTCGTGGCAGACGAAAAGACCGTGGACGCAGTGGTGCGCAACCTGACCATTATCGGTGAGGCGGTCAAAAAGCTTCCGCTGGACTTCAGGAAGCGGAAATTGCAGGGCTGAGGGATATCGTCGTCCAAGAATCTTTTGCCGTTGATGAAGATATCCTGTGGGACGTGATACAAACCAGGATTCCGCAATTGGAAAAGACCGAAGAGAACATCCTCGGTGCTTATTTAGGAAATGAGGACTAGCCTGAACGAAAGACACACCGTGCAAAACCCCTTCCTCCACTACGCCCAGGAGGCCGGCTGGACCTACCTGCCGCCGGAAGAGGCCCTGCGCCTGCACGGCGGCGAGGATTCGCCCTTCCTGCGCCCTGTGCTGGTGGAGCAGCTCCAGCGCCTCAACTCCGGCGTCGTGACTACGGCGACCAAGGCCGAAGAGGTGGTCGAATGCCTGCGCCGCGTGCGCCAGAACATCGAGGGCAACCCGGAGTCGTGGGAGTACCTCAAGGGCCTCAAGACCGTCTTTGTCGAGGCCGAGCGCCGCGAAAAAAACATCCGTCTGCTCGATCCCGACCAACCCGAGGCCAACGCCATCCACGTTACCGACCAATTCCGCTTCGCCGTCGGTTCGGTAGCCATTCGCGCCGATGTGGTGCTGCTGGTCAACGGCATCCCGGTCATCGTGTGTCAATTGTCGCCCGCAAATGGTCCACCGATTTTCGGTAAAGTGGTCCACTTTTTTGAACGGCGACAGGGCGATTCCTACCGGCTTTTCAAAAAACACGTTGAACGAATCGAGGGCCTTTAGGCCAATGTGAGGCAAGTGTCAGGGACCTTCTTTCTTTGTGTTTTAAGTTTTTCATGTCCGTGGCAGTCAGCCAACCTGCCGCGGAGGGCGGCCGAGAATGGGCCCCCATAGCTCGTCGGAGACGGCCCGGAGCGGCCCGGGCAACGTAAGCGTTCGGGGAACTGCACCTTCCCCAATTAGCCAGAATGACCCATAATGGTTGCGAACGTGATGCTATCCAAGCAAGATTTACGCTTCAGGCTGATTCCTTATGGGGGAAGAGACTCACGAAAAGGGTGGCTTATGACTTATGACCGTAGGGCGGATGAAGCGAAGCGAAATCCGCCATCATCCACCGTAGGGCGGATGAAGGCGAAGCCGGAATCCGCCGTCATCCACACCGAAGCAAAATCCTTCGCCATACTTAGAACGGCATAGCCGCCTTGAGGGTGCGGGACCCATGGTGCGGCGTAACGGAAACATACGCCGTGACGTTTTGAGGGAGCAGCCGGCGCCAATCCTCTTCCGTTTCCGCAAGGGGGGCGTGCTCGAAAAGAAAGTGCAGATAACGGCTGGGGTCCAACCCACAGGCTCTGGCCGTTCTGATGCGCGTCAAGGAGGTTGCCGCCGCGTGAGCCCCACCGGGACTGCCGGAAAAGAGCCGGTTTTTCCGGCCCAGAGCCAATGGCCGAATGTCGTTTTCGACAATCTAGCCCAACGCCACCTCGGCACGGCCGGTTTTTCCCTTGGCGGATTGGGGCCGCATTCGGTCGTGTTGGAACGTCCCGGCTCATTGAGGACCTGAAGCGGCGTTTCATTCACCTGAATCAGGGAACCGGAAAGAAGAGCCGCCTTCAATTGGGCCATGAGAGGTTCCAGCTTTTGGGCAATCTTGATGAGCCAGCCGACCATGGTGGACCGAGACAGATCGATGCCCATGCGGGCAAAGATCTTTTCCTGGCGCTCAGAGGCAGGGCATCACAGAACTTTGCGATCACGATGGCCACATCAACTTTTCCGTAACCTCCTCACCGATCTTAGTCAAAGGGACCCCGCAGGCGCACACCTTTTCTTCTTCGGGAAAATCGTAAACGACCCTTTCACGGGGCAGATGTTGCGGCAAAGGACGTCTTTTGGGTTTGCGACGTTTGTGGGGCATGACGTCCACTTTGGGAGGAAGTTCTCTTTCGGGTTTCCCTTGGGTTGCGAAAATCGTGAGTTGTCGCGCAGCTGAATGTCAATCGCTCGTATGGTTTCACCACTCGAATATCTAGGCCGTCCAGAATGAGCCTAAGTTCGCTGGACGTGATTTCCTGGACCTGCTGAGTATTTGCAGGCCATGGAAAACGATGTTTCTCCAATCTCTTTTGCCATAAACAGAATCCATTTCGATCCCAATAAAGCACCTTGATGTGGTTTCTTTGCCGATGACAAAAGACAAAGAGATGACCCGAAAGGGGATCGAGGTCCAGAACGGCGGCCACCATGACGGAAAGGCTGTTGTTGGACTTTCGAAGATCGGTGGCCCCCGGTGTTAAGAAGACACCAACGGCGCAGGAAAGCATCATGGATGTCTTTCCACCAGCCGTAAAAGGACTTCCAAACAACGAGGATTTCGGCTTTGCATGATGGAATGTTTCGGATTTCGCTTGGCTGTGGATGATGGCGGATTCCGGCTTCGCCTTCATCCGCCCTACAGGGTTATTGGGAAAGCGGTCTGCTGTTTCCCATAAACATGACTCCGGCCACTTCCACCACCGGCGGAGTCCTTAGCGATTCCTTGATTCGTTGTTTCCAGTAACGAAACCTGCTCTTTGTCAAAGCGTGCTTGCGGCAAAAAGCCGCCTGACTGAGGCCGCTGGCTTGCCATGAGGCAATCCGGGCATGCCACTGTTCCAGATGTTGGCTCTCGTGCTTGCCGTCCCTTTGGTTCATTGATAGCCTCCTTTCGTTTTTCGAAGATCATGAACCAAAAGGCTTGAGACTGGAAGGTCTGGTTCCCCCAACGCTTTCCTTCAATGCTGAGTCCCAAGTCAACAACATTGACGTGGAAGGGGCGGACACACCGGTCCGCCCCAACAGAGTGATGGGAATGGGTGGTGACGTTGGTGCGAAGGCGATGAACCAAATCACGAGAGCACACACATCGCGAGAAACGCGCTTCATGGTGGCGTCCGTGGTGGCTGGAGGCTGTGCCGCTACAGCGAACCAAGTGATTGTGGTGCGGGAATGCCTGGCGTTGTTTTATGGAACTGAATTGACCATTGGTTTGGTGTTGTTTTTTTGGCTGGTCTGGACTGGGCTTGGAAGCTTTGTGGGAGGGCGTGTTTCAAGCCGAGCTGGCACCGGTCGCCCCGCAAGTCGCCGCCTGTTATTCGTACTGATTTCCTTGTACGGGCTGTTCTTGCCGTTGACCGTTCTTTGGATTCGAGCTTCCCGCATCCTTTACGGTCTGAGGCCTGGGGAATTGGTGCCTTTTGAACGCATGGTCCTGGTGACAGGGCTTGTGACGGCTCCCGTCTGCCTTCTTTTCGGTGTCTTTTTCGGAACAGCCTGGGCCCTCGATGTTTCCGACCAGCGGACTCCACACGGTAAGCCATCTTTTCGTCTGTACGCGTTTGAATGCCTTGGAGCCACCCTCGGGGGAGTTTGGCTGTACGTTTTCTTGTCATTTGGAGGTCCCCTTTTGCACGGTGCCGTCCTTTTGGCGGCTCTGGTCACAGCCTTAGGGGTCTGGGGTCTGGTTCATGATGCTTTGCACGGTCACAAGGCATGGCGGTTTCTTTTGGTGGTGGCAGCTGCTTGCGTCGTCTGGGCATTAGGCCTTTTTGAAAATTCCAGCCGTCGATGGCAGTGGGGTCCGCAGCTGGTTTCCGTTCGGGACACCCTTTACCGAAACGTGGCTCTTCTAAAAGATGCGTTTCAAGAATCGATCATGGCCGATGGATCCTGGCTTTTTTCTTATCCCGATCCTCAGAGCGCCGAAGAAGCTGTTCATTTGGCCATGCTTCAACATGAGCAACCGGAACATGTTTTAGTCCTCGGAGCGGTGAGCCCTGAAAATCTGGATCACATGTGCCGCTATGATTCCGTGCGGCGTATCGATGTGGTGGATCCTGACATGACGGTCCACCTTTTTACCAGACTGAGACACAATCGTGCCCAAAAAGGGTTGGGAGAGAAAGAGGACCGGTTTTTAAAGGATCTTTGGGCCGATGAAGGAAAGTGGAGCTGTTTTTCGGTCGGGAAGCCTGTTCGTGTGGCCTTTCTTGCGGCGGATGGACGTCGGTATGCAGAAACGACAGATCATCGTTACGATGTGGTGTTTCTTCAGGTCGGGGACCCTGTGTGCCTGGGGGCCAACCGATTTTTCACCCACGAATTCTTTCGCACTCTGACCCGAAGGCTGCGCCCCGGGGGTATGGTCAGCCTTCATTTTTCAGGGGCCGAAGACATGCTCGGAAAAGCTCAGGCCACCTATTTTCGCGTGATGTTCCAGACCTTTCATTCCGTTTTCCCTCACCTGGTTTTTTATCCGGGAGACCGCATGCATCTGGTGGGTTCCTTGGATGGTCGTGCTCTGACAGAGGACCCCGGCCTCTTGAGCCAACGTGCCGAGGAACGTCGGCTGACGTTGACCTATCTACGGCCGGAGCGGTTGGAAAATCTTTTGAATCCCCTTCGTTTGGCCTACTTTCGGTCCTTAGCGACCCATGAAGAAAGCTTACGCTGGAATCAGGATTTGGATCCTGTGGGTTTTTTTGCCGCATCCTCCATGTGGGCAACCCAGTTTCATCCCGGCGTGAATGCTTTTGTAGAGCCTTTATTGCGCTCGACTCTTCCCTTAAAGGCAGGATTCTTTGGCCTATGTGGCATGATGGTTCTTTTGGGTGTGGTGCTGCTTTGGTGCCGCTCTGTTCTGACATGGAGCGTTGCTCTGACCGTGGGCAGCATGGGAGCCACCCAAATGGCTTTTCAGGTCCTGCTGCTTTTCCTTTACCAGATTGCGGCCGGAGCCCTTTACGTTCATGTTACTGTCCTCATCACCGCATGTATGGCCGGACTTGCTGCGGGGGCTTTTGCGGTGCATCGAGGAGGAACGGCACGTATCACGCCACTTTGGGCGGTTCGAGGTTTTCTGGGCGTTCATGTTCTGAGCGCCCTTTTGGTTGGGGGCGTTTTTCCCTGGATGCTGGATGACTTCCTGAATTTTGTGAGGCTCTGGCCCGTATGGAGTGTTTTGCCCGTCTTTGCCGTTATAGGATTTTCTGTTGGGGCTGCCGGAGGAGCCCATTTTGCTTTGGGGTGCCTGGTCACCGAAAAAACCGTCGCTGAAAAGGCTCCCGTGGGGGGGCTGCTTTATGGGGCTGACATGATCGGAGCCGCCGCTGCCGCCGTGCTGACCCCGCTTGTTCTGGTACCGGCATTTGGGGTTCGGAGTGTCTTTCAGCTTTACGGAATCTTCTTGATTCTTGTGTTTGGCATCAGCTGGATGAACCTTCGCCGGGTTTAAGGGGATTGACCCAAATGCCCGGAATCGGTGTGCCGCACCGGCTGCAGTGTCCTTGATCAAAGGCTTTGAGGCGCACGGCGTAACCGGTCCTTTCGATGAGAACCGTGCCACACTTAGAACAATAGGTATGTTCACCGGGATGACCGGGGACATTGCCCACATACACGTAGCGCAGTCCTTCCTGCATGGCGATGTTTCTTGCCTTCTCCAAGGTTTCCACAGGCGTGGGCGGAAGGCTTTGCAGCTTGTAGCGTGGATAAAACCGACTGAAATGCAAAGGAGTCTCTTCCCCCAAAGCAGTGAGCACCCAGCGGCTGAGATCTCGTATATCTTTTTCCGAATCGTTACGGGTGGGGACCAGAAGGGTCACCAGTTCCGTGTGGACCTTGTGGTTTTTCAGTTCCTTCAATGTTTTCAGAACCGGTTCCAAGGAACCTTCCGTCATGTCCCGGTAGTAAGCCTCTCGAATGGATTTAAGGTCGATGCAGGCGGCGTGCAGATAGGGAATCAGGTCGTTTAAGGGGCCGGGATTGATGAAGCCGTTGGAATGCATGACATTAAGGATGCCGGCCTTGGAGGCTTCCATGCCGATATCTTTCATGTATTCGAAGAAGACGGTAGGTTCGACGTAGGTGGAAGCGATGGAGGCACACCCGTATTGGGAAGCCAGAGTCACCACGTTTTGAGGTGAGAGGGCAACGTTCAGGGTGTTTTCGGGGCGCGCCTGTGAAATTTCCCAGTTTTGACAAAACTTGCAATCGAAATTGCACCCTGCGGTAGCTAAAGAAAAGGATCGGCTTCCGGGCAGCACATGGAAAAAGGGCTTCTTTTCCACAGGATCCACGTGGACGGCGCACGGGTTTCCATAGACCAATGTGTAATAGACGCCGTCACGGTTTTCCCGCACTTCGCAATAGCCTCTCTCTCCAGGCTCCACTTCGCATTCTCTGGGGCACAACGTGCAGCGAATCCGTTTGTTTCCCAGGGCCGTGTAATAGGGAGACACCTTGGGTTGCATGAAGCCTTTTTGAAAGGAAAGGGCCAAAGCTTTGGCAGGCTTCCAAACGCCGTCGACACCCCACAAAAAGCCCGCCAGGGTGCTGCATCGAAGCATCGTGAGGCAAAAAGTCCGCCGATCCATAATCAGACCCTTAAAACAGGGGGAATCTTTATGTATAGCTTCAAGGCCGGTCAATGGATGTCGCCTTGACGGTCGTCCAAATCGAGGTGGACACATCGGTCCGCCTCTACCGAAGAGGCTGTCCGAGAACCCGCAAGGCCAAGGTTTTTTGCCATTTCAAGGTAGGGGCGAGGCGGTGCCTCGCCCCTACCTTCGCACGGTATTCCACGAGCCGGTCATTGTGCGTTTTCGGAAAAGTTGCTGGCACCTGCGCAGACAGGTTTCCTTGAAGACCATTGAGCTGACACATTGGTCCGCCTTACGATGGAGCTCAGAAGACTTCCGCGGTAAACACAAAGATTTCTGTTTCCGGTTCTTTCCACGCTTCAGGGTTCAGGCCTGCTTTGAGGCATGTTTGCCGAAGAAAGGTTTCCCGGTTCCAGCCTTGTTCCACGGGCACCTGGGGAAGCAGCAGCCCGGCTTGGGATCCTCGGCGCATGTAAAGCCCATGAATCCCGACCTGCACCTGGGATGGGTCTTTGAGTCTCACCAAGGGGGACAACACGGAAATTTCCAGTTCCAGGTCGTTCCATTCTTTTGAAGAGAGCGGGGGAAAGCGCGGGTCATGAAAAGCTGCCGCCAGAGCCATGCGGGAGACGGTGTGGGCCAGCGGCCATCGAGCTTCGATGTGACCGATGCATCCCCTGAGTTGTCCGTGACGTTTGAGTGTCACAAAGGCTCCGCGAGGTTCTTGCAAAGCCTTTGGAAGTGTTGAGAGATCAAGGTCCGCAACGGTCTTGCCGAACAAGGCGGCTTCGAGGGTGTTCCGTGCCAGGGTCTTCAGCCGAGCTTTTTCTTCATCACTGAGCGTCGGGGCCGAAGGACCCAAAGGATCCTGCGCCATGGGAGTTGTTTTCTTGGAATCATCCTGAAACACGGCGGCGGCCGCATAACCTACGACACGGCTCTTATCGCCTGTCACATCGGCGGAAGTGGCGTAATGCAAAATTCTCATATGTTGCGCGCCCTTTTTTTGGGCGTAAAGAAGCAAGGTAACCAAAGGGGCCGCTCCGCAGGCTTCACAAGCGCCTGCACTCAAGTCCTGCCAGAGCTCACGGGATTCCAGACGCTTCAACCGATCCAGGACTCGAGCATCCATGGCTCGAGCTTCTGCGTCTGCATGGTAATGGGAAAGATCGGTGCTGGCCACCACAAGAAATCGAAAGGATGAGGACAGAGCAGTGAGAGTCTGGGCCAGCCTTTCGCAGGTATCCCAGGAGACATTCCCAAAGACGAGGGGAACCAAACGAAAAGAACGAAGCACTGTCTGAAGGAAAGGAAGCTGAATCTCCACGGCATGTTCCCTGGCATGGGCCGCAGGATAATCCCGAACGTCCGGGCAATTCTTAAGAAGCGCCTCGATAAGATCCGTCTGGAGAGGGACCTGACCTAGAGGTGTGGCAAACGGGCCGTCCCGGAAAACGGAAACACCCGGAAAAGACACGCGATGGCTCGGCGCCAGGATCACCACGACCTCCGCAGGGTGATCCTGAAGCAGCCTGTAAGCATAGGCCGCCACGGGGCCGCTGTAGACGATTCCTGCATGAGGGGCCACAATGCCCAGAAGGTGCCGGTCTCGAGGCAGATCTTTAGGAAGATCGGCCCGCTGCAGATACTTATCTAGAGTGGAACGAAGTTCACCATCATTCTCAGGATACCATGAACCGGCGAGGATCGGGGATCGAACCGTTTCTTGCGTCCAAGCCGCCTGGGCGCTCCAGCCTCGAAACAGGAATGCCGCCAGCAAGGTCACTCCAAGCCGAAGGAACAGCCGGTCCTGCCCCGAGAACAGATTCATGAAGCGGCATTCTTTTCGATCCATTGGGCGATCAGCTCCACGGCATCGTCTAAAGGAATGCGGCTAAGGTTCAAAACCGCATGGTACAAATGGGCATCGTCCCACGCGCGGTTGAAATAGTGTTCCACATACTCGGCGGATTCCTTTTCTTCACGTTCAATGAGGTCTCGAGCCGATCGCTCGTCCATATCCATGTTTTCGCGAAGCCATCGAATACGGTCTTCCAGTGTTTTAACAATGCGTAGATGCACGGCCTTCGGGTGGTCGGACAGGATACACTGGGCTCCCCACCCGAGAATGATCACATTGTCTTCGGCGGCCACTTTTTGAACGAGTTTCACGGTCACTTCATGATAGGTCTTATCGTCCAACCGGCCGTAAGAACGATCCACCACTTTCTGCACCACACTGGAGGTGTATCGGTCGATAAGGCGAAGAAGCTTGGATTCCCGTTCCTTGTGAAAGCTTTGGGCTTCGCTGGGGGAAATACGCAGTTCCTTGGCCGCTTCGGCCACGATCTGTCGGTCGAGAATGCCGTAACCCAAGCGGTCTGCTAATCTCTTTGCAAATTCCTCACTTTGGGAAGCATATTCCTTACTGATGGTGATCACCGCCATGACCGACCTCCTGTCACATGAGTCCGAATCCAAGCGCTTTCCATGCCTTAAGGAGCAAACGAAATCCCACTGAGGGCGTTGGTCAGAGTCTCCCTTTTATTTCCAAGGGTGATCTGACGACCCTTAAATCTCCTAGATTTCTCGTTTCTTGACACGAACGTGCTCAAAATATAGCATGCTCAAGCGTTGAAAAAAAAGCGGAGAAATCCTGAGATCAATTCCCAGAAACGGAAGGGATCATGTTTGACAGTCTGAGCGCCAAATTACAAAAGGTTTTCCGCCACCTGAAGGGTTATGGAAAACTCACCGAACAAAACATTCAGGACGCTTTGCGCGAGGTACGCCTTGCCCTTTTGGAAGCGGATGTGCACTACAAGGTGGCCAAGGATTTTATCGCCAAGGTGGCTGAAAGGGCCGTGGGCCAAGAGGTCATGCGCAGCCTCACCCCAGGTCAACAGGTCATCAAAATTGTCCATGAATCCTTGACCGAGCTCATGGGCGGCACAGCGGTGCCTTTGGATTTGTCCGGCAAGCCACCTCATGGGATTCTGCTCGTGGGGCTTCAAGGTTCCGGCAAGACCACAACGGCGGCAAAATTGGCGAGACACCTGGCCAAGAGTGGACGAAAGCCCTGCCTGGTTCCGGCCGATGTTTACCGCCCTGCCGCCATCGATCAGTTGATCACCTTGGGACGTCAATTGAATCTTCCTGTCTACGCCGCGTCTTCCCGGGACAAACCCGAGGAGATCGTTTCATCGGCTGTTCCCTTCGCCAAGGACAATCAATGTGACGTGATTCTTGTGGATACGGCGGGGCGCCTGCACATCGATACGGAACTCATGGATGAACTCGGGCGCCTCAAAGGAATCCTGAACCCGAAAGAAATCCTTTTGGTGGCCGATGCCATGACCGGCCAGGATGCCGTGCAAGTGGCCGGTTCTTTTCATGAAGCCTTGCAATTGACCGGGGTGATCCTCACAAAGCTGGACGGGGATGCTCGAGGGGGTGCAGCTCTTTCCATCAAAGCCGTGACGGAGTGCCCCATCAAGTTCGTTGGGGTTGGTGAAAAGCTGGACGCGCTGGAAGTCTTTCATCCGGATCGCATGAGTTCACGTATCTTGGGCATGGGCGATGTTTTGAGCATCATCGAAAAGGCCCAGGAAGCCTTTGATGAGCAAGAAGCCCTGGATCTGGCGCGAAAGTTTCAAGACGATTCCTTCAGCCTGGAAGATTTTCGGCGGCAACTTCGCCAGATCAAGAAGCTGGGTTCCCTGGAGTCCATCCTCAAGATGCTTCCCGGCATGGGCATGCTCAAAGAACTCAAGAAGATGCAGATTGATGAAAAAGCCTTGGTGCGCACCGAAGCCATCATCAATTCCATGACGAAGGAAGAACGCCGTGATGTTTCCATCATCAATGCAAGCCGCAAACGCCGTATCGCCATGGGCAGCGGCACCAGTGTGCAGGAAGTGAACCAGTTACTGCGTAGCTACGAGGATGCTCGGCGCATGATGAAGCAGGTTATGGGGGGCGGTAAAGGAAGCAAGAAGCCGAAGAAAAAGAAGGTGAAGGCATTTTTCTCTTTTTAAGACGCCTCGTCTGGTGTATAGGGCAAGAATTTGTTTTGAGCCCGTGTGGGCTGTGAGGTAAAGTGACAAAAACAGGAGGTAGAAAAAGATCATGCCGGTTCGTATCCGTTTGGCTCGTCGGGGCAGCAAGAAAAGACCCTTTTATTCCATCGTGGTGGCCCATTCGGAAGCCCCTCGTGACGGTCGGTTCATTGAACGCGTCGGCACCTACAATCCTTTGACCCAGCCGGAAACGGTCACCTTTAACACGGAGCGCCTGCAGTACTGGCTTGAACAGGGTGTGCAACCGACGAAGACGGTCATGAGCCTTATTCGCAAGCATGCGAATTTGGGTGTGCCAAAGGCTTCCTGAGGGACCTGAGGGCAGGCGGCGCTGAGAAAACGGAGGGGTGAACCATGCTGAAGGAACTCATTGAGTACATGGCGCGGGCGTTGGTGGATAAGCCGGAACATGTGCGTGTTTCGGAAATAGAAGGGGAACAAACCTCCGTCATTGAACTGCGAGTGGCCAAAGAAGATTTGGGCAAAGTCATCGGCAAGCAAGGTCGCACAGCCCGCGCTATGCGGACGATCCTCAGTGCCGCATCTACAAAAATCCGCAAACGGGCGGTTCTGGAAATCATCGAATAGGTCATGAGCGGTCCGCGCTGGGTTGCCGTGGGAAAAATCATAAGGCCTCATGGTATTCGCGGCGCCCTTCTTATCGCTCCCTATGGAGAAACCCTGAATCGGCGCGAAAGCGGGCAGTGGCTTTTTGTGCAAGGGCTTACAGGCGGAGTGCCTCGAGCTTTGCGCATTGTGGAAAAACGGCCTTTGGGCGCCGCATGGGTCGTCGGTTTTGAAGGTGTCCAAGACATCGAAGCCGCCCAACGTTTTGTGGGCCAGGAGGTAGGTGTTCCCGAGGAAGAACTGGCTCCGTTGGAGGCGGGCGAATATTACCATCACCAACTGGTGGGTTTACAAACGGTGACGGAAAAGGGTGCCGTTTTGGGGCGTGTGGTCGGGGTGATGGAAACTCGAGCCCACGACATCTATGTGGTGGAAACGGATTCCGGCCGAGAAATCTTGCTGCCCGCCGTTGATGAAATCGTCAAAGCGATCGATGTTCCCCGCGGGATCATGGTAGTGGATCCCCCGGAAGGTTTGATCGAATGATCTTTGACATCCTGACCATTTTCCCGAACATGTTTCAGGGCGGGCCGCTTTATGAAAGTATTCCGGGCAAAGCGCAGGCCAAAGGCCTGGTGACCATACGCGTGCATAACTTGCGGGATTTCACCACGGATCGGCACCAGATGACCGACGACAGACCTTTCGGAGGCGGCGAAGGGATGGTCATGAAGCCGGAACCCATTGTTCGGGCTCTGGAAACCTTGGCCCCTTTAGGGCCTCCGGCGCATGTGGTGCTCTTAAGTCCCCAAGGCCTTTTGTTCGACCAGGACCTCGCTCGCCGCTACAGTCGTCTGGAACGGCTGGTGCTGGTGTGCGGCCGGTACGAAGGGGTTGATGAAAGGGTGGCCCGGTTTTTTGTGGATGAAGAGGTTTCCATCGGGGATTTTATTCTCTCCGGAGGGGAACTGGCCGCCATGGTGGTGATGGATGCGGTCATTCGATTGCTTCCCGGAGTTTTGGGAAATGAGGCCTCTGTGAAGGCCGAGTCGTTTCAAGAGCCCATTTTGGAATATCCTCAATACACCAGACCTCAAGAGTTTCGAGGGCTCAGGGTACCCGAGGTGCTGCTTTCCGGGGATCATCGGCGGATCGCTCGATGGCGCCGTCAACAGGCCCTCTTGCGAACGAGAGAGAGACGTCCGGATCTTTTTGCTCGACTGACCCTTTCCCAAGAGGATCTAGCGTTGCTGAGGGAGGGGGATGAAGCTCCATGAGCGACACGGGCATGGTAAAGGAACCGATCCTTTACCTGGCGTTGGTTCATGCTCCGGTGCGGAACCGACGTGGGGAAGAAATCGCAGCTGCCGTGACCAATTTGGATTTGCACGACATGGCCCGGCTCGCCTGCACCTATGAACTTCCTGCATGCTACGTGGTGACCCCGCTCAAGGATCAGCAGGACCTGGTCCATCGTTTGATCCATCACTGGCTTTATGGAGTTGGAAGTCAGTTACATCCCGATCGGGAACGGGCTCTGCGGCGACTTCGTGTGGTGTCCACCTTGGACGAGGCCATCGCTCATGTGGAAAAGGAACACGGTCGTCCGCCTTTTTTATGGGCCACCTCGGCACGAGCCAGCGGGACCGATGTGGAGCCGGCGGAAGCACGAATGATTCTTGAAACCACAGGTCGACCCGGCATGTTGGTGTTCGGTACCGGTTGGGGGTTGGCTGAAAAGGTCTGGAGGCTCTGCCACGGGACGTTACGGCCGGTGGAGGGGCGAGGGGATTATAATCATCTTTCTGTTCGATGTGCGGCAGCCATTTTGGTGGACCGATTTTTCAGGGAAAAGGCTCCGTCGGCATTTTGATATTTGCGCACGGCCTTGTTTTGGAGTATGTAAGCGATCCGCGTTTCGCAACATGACGAGGAAACACGGTGCTCGAGCGCCGGCTGCACAATCTGGATCGGCATTAGGGAAGAAGACTGGAGGAAAGTTATGGGGTTCAATGTGATTCAGAGTCTTGAACGCGACCTGATGCGCGTGGATATTCCGCAGTTTCGCGTAGGGGACACGGTGAAGGTGCATGTCAAGATTCGTGAAGGCGACAAGGAACGCATCCAGGTTTTTGAAGGTGTGGTGATTCGTCGGCATCGAGGGGGCGTAGGAGCCACCTTCACGGTGCGAAAGGTTTCTTATGGCATCGGTGTGGAAAGGATTTTTCCCATTCATTCTCCGCAGATCGACAAAATCGAGGTGGTCCGTAAAGGTCGCGTGCGCCGTGCACGTCTGTACTACCTGAGGGATCGCCTGGGCAAGGCGGCTCGAATCAAGGAACGCCGATAGCCCTTTTGAAAGCGCAGGACCCTCCGGACCAGGAGGTGTGTAACGGTGACGCGTGTTTGTGCGTCCTTAGGTTGCCTCGTTTTATGATGCGTTGGGAAGGGGGCGCCGCGCTTCGGTCCCTGCCCGACATTGACGAAGATCCTAAAGGACCTCCTGTTCATGCAGAGGACTTTGTTTGAAACCCCACCGGTGGATGGCTTCTGTTTTGATCAGGCAATCCGCCGGCGGGGTTTTTGTCTTCTGGCCGGTGTGGATGAAGCGGGTCGAGGTCCTTTGGCAGGCCCGGTGGTGGCGGCGGCCGTCATTCTTCCTGAAGGAATACATCTTTCCGGCGTGACGGATTCCAAGAAAGTTCCCCAGGCCCGCCGTGAAGCATTGGCCGAAAAGATACGGCAGGTGGCGGTTTCCGTAGGCCTGGGCTGGGCGGAAGCCCAGGAAATCGATCGAATCAACATTCTACAGGCCTCTTTGACGGCCATGGTTCGAGCCATTCAACAACTGAGCGTCCCTCCCGATCTGGTGCTTATCGACGGCCCCTACAGTCTGCCTCTTTCCATTCCACAACGAAGCGTTATCAAAGGAGACGCCCGCAGCCTTTCCATTGCAGCGGCTTCCATTGTGGCCAAAGTCCACCGAGACCACCTCATGCGTACCTACCATGAACTTTACCCCCTTTATGGATTTGCCCGCCACAAAGGTTATCCCACCCAGGAACATATTCAGGCACTGCGGCGTTTCGGTCCTTGTCCCATTCATCGGCGATCATTTCACGGGGTCTGTTCCGAAAAGGATACGGCCTATGATGCAACATCGGGTGCAAACCGGCCGTGACAGTGAAACCCTGGCCTTGAAATACCTTCAAGATCAAGGCTTGAAAATCCTTGAAAGAAACGTGCGCTGTCCCTTCGGCGAAGTGGATCTGGTAGCTCTGGATGGAAAAACGTATGTGTTTGTAGAAATTCGATCCCACCGAAGCACTCGATGGGGGGCGGCGGAAGAATCCATCAGCCGAACCAAGAAGCTGCGTGTGGTGCGAATCGCTCTATGGTATCTAAAAAGTCGTGGCTTGTCAGGTGTGCCTGTGCGTTTTGATGTGGTGGCCGTCCAGTGGCGTGGTGAAGATCTGCGGATTCGTTGGATTCCCGGAGCGTTTGATGCCCAAGGGTTGGGGTGATCGCCGTGAGGGAAAAAAGGAAGGGCAAAGCGGACACGGCAGAAAGCCATGATGTGGGAACCCTCTATGTGGTGGCGACTCCCATTGGAAATTTGGCGGATATCACCTTAAGAGCCTTGGATGTTTTGCGTTCCGTAGCCTATGTTGCGGCGGAAGACACTCGGCATACACGAAAGCTTTTGAGCGCTCACCAGATTCGTGTGCCGATTCTCAGTTGTCATGCCCATACGTCCCCTGAAGGACTGACTAAAATCGTCGATATGCTAAGAAAGGGAGTATCTGTGGCCTTGGTGACGGATGCCGGCACTCCCGGTATTTCGGATCCCGGGGTGGCTCTCATTCAAGAGGCCCTGAAAGGCGGTCACAAAGTGGTTCCGGTTCCAGGCCCCAGCGCCGTCATTACGGCCCTGAGTGTTTCGGGTCTCGCACCCCAGCCTTTTGTCTTTCTGGGATTTCCACCGCCGAAAGGTGCGGCTCGCACCAGGTTCTTTCATCAGTATGCAACCCTTTCCATGACACGGGTTCTTTATGAATCACCACGGCGATTGTTGCGCACGCTTCAAGACATCTTGAACCAGTGGGGTAATCTTCGTGTGGCGGTGGCTCGAGAACTTACCAAGGTCCACGAAGAAGTGTTTCGAGGGACCATCTCGGAAGCCATGCACTTTTACAGCGAGGGCACTCGAGGTGAACTGACCCTGGTGGTGGAAGGGGCGCCTCAAGAAACCGCCTTGGAGTCTTTAGAAGCGGCCTCGTGGCAAGACACCCTCAAAAGCTACCTGGAACAGGGGGATTCCGTAAAGGATGCCGTGGAAAAGGTTCTCAAAAATTACAAGATCAGGCGGCGGGAAGTGTATCGGGCGGCTTTGAATCTTGGTCGGCACAGAGATGAATAACCTTGCGCGGGAGGATTTCCATGACGGCGAAGCCTCAGGGAGCCATAAGATGTGTGTGCTTGCACGGGCATTTCTATCAGCCGCCTCGGGAAAACCCATGGCTTGACGCTGTGCCGCGGGAACCCAGCGCTGATCCCGACCACGACTGGAACCGGCGTATCACCAATGAATGCTATCGACCCAATGCAGCCGCCCGCATCGTGGACCCCGAAAACCATATTCTGGCTTTGCGCAACAATTATGAATGGTTGAGCTTTGACTTCGGCCCCACTTTGATGGCCTGGTTGGAAAAACATGTTCCCTGGGTCATTCATCGGCTGGTGGAGGCCGATCAGCGTAGCGCTCAGCGCTTGGCCGGCCCAGGTAACGCCATGGCTCAAGCTTATCACCACATCATTTTGCCTTTGGCCAATCGCCGTGACAAGGAGACCCAGATCGCCTGGGGGATGGCCGAATTTCGTCACCGATACGGCCGAAATCCAGATGGACTATGGCTTCCGGAAACCGCCGTGGACTATGAAACCTTGTCACTTCTTGCGGAGGCCGGCATTCGTTTCACGATCCTGGCTCCACACCAGGCGGCCAGGTGGCGTTTTGTTGAGGGTGAATCCACAATCTGGCGGGATGTTCGAGATGGCTCCATTCCCTATGGACGTGCCTATCGCTGCCGGTGCCCCAACGGCAAATGGATACATCTATTCTTTTACAATGCCAAGATTGCGCGAGGTATTGCCTTTGAAAGGCTTTTGGAACACAGTTCCCGACTTCTGGTGGCTCTTGGAGAGGGTTTTGCGGATCCTGAGGTGCCCCCCGACGAAGCCTGGCTTGTCCATGCAGCCACAGACGGGGAATCCTACGGGCACCATTTCAAGTTTGGGGATATGGCTTTAGCTGCCGCCTTTCAGGCTTTGGAAAAGGATTCCTTCACCGAGGTGGTGAACTATGCCGCCTTTTTGGACCGATTTCCGGTACGGGCCGAAGTAGAAATCGTGCCCGAGACGGCCTGGAGTTGCGCTCATGGCGTGGGCCGATGGTGCACAGACTGCGGCTGTCACAGTGGAGCTCACCCGGAATGGCATCAGAAATGGCGCGAACCCTTAAGGGAGGCTCTGGACACGGTTCGAGACACCTTAGGGCGCCATTTTGAAAAGGAAGCGGCCAAAAGGCTGCGTGATCCCTGGGCTGCCCGTAACGACTATATTCACGTGCTTCTCAAGGGCGCCGAAGAAAAAGAGGCGTTTTTTCAAAGACATCAGCTGAAACCTTTGGGGCCCGAGGACAGGCGGCAGGTTCTTGAATTGATGGAAATGCAAAAGGAAACCATGGCCATGTACACATCGTGCGGATGGTTTTTTGACGATGTGAGTGGCTTGGAAACCCAGATCATTCTCGCTCACGCCTGTCGAGCCATGGAACTGGGCCTCAGGACCGGCGCACCCCACTTTGAAGATTCCTTCTTAAAGATTTTGGAAAAAGCTCCAAGCAACCTTTCGGAAATGGGCAACGGCGCCCTCGTGTATCGCCGCCTGGTGTTGCCGAAACGGGTGTCGGCTCAGAGAGTCTGCGCTGGAGCTGCCATGGAGGCCTTGGCGTTAAGAGTTCCGACTAGGGAGCGTATCCATGTTTTTGCGGTGCGTGCCCTGCAGGAACGTTTTCTCTGTGAATACCCGGTGCCGTGTCAGATGGGAATCATGGAGGTGGAAGATCTTCGAACGGAAAGGACGGCGCGTTTCGGTTATGCGGCCATTCATTTTGGGGGTTTGGATTTACGTGTTTCCGTAAAACCTATGGAAGATCTCGCGTCTTTTGATCCCTTGGTTCGAAGCCTGCAAACCTGCGCCGTGGAAGGAACGGCTTCCATGCTGCGCTGTTTGGATGAACTGCCTGAGGCTGAAGCCTACTCTTTGAAGGATGTTCCCGAAGATGTGCGCATGGGAATCGCCTACAGTTTGGCGCAGGATCATCTGCATTTCTATACGGAATTTCAGAAACGCTTCTTCAATGCTCATCAAGGGCTTTTATGGTCCTTGCGCGAATGGGGCATTGCCCTACCCTCAGACATCAAGGATTCGGTGCGGCGCATTCTGGAACGTCAGATCCTGGATGTGCTTGAACCTCTCTTTCAAGAAGGAACCTTGGAAGAAGGCCGTTTTCGTGAAAATGGAGGGGAGGGAACCTTTCGACGCCAAACCCTGTTGGCTCGCCTTGAATTCCTGCGCCTTTCTCTGGCCTCATGGGGTGTGCCTCAAGAACTTCCTGAAGTGCACCGCGCATTAACCCAGGCCGTGCGCAAGGAATTACGCCGTCTTTTGGACTCCCAACGTCTGTCTTTGGAAAGATTGTGTCTTCTCGTGGAAGTGGCTCAAACCCTTCAGGTGGCGTTTCGCGATTGGTGGATTCCAACCCTTTGGTGGGAGCTGAGCAAGCGTCTGCAAAGCCTCGACCTGAAGGCGTCTTACCGATCCTGTTTGCGCACTCTGGATGCCCTGAGTGCCTGCACTTTCTTCCCGGATTCATCCTCGGCCTCACGGAGAGCGGATCCCCATGGGCCCTGACCCCTTGTCTTGAAAAGGGTTCCTCCTTTTCGCATGAACAGGTTCCCCGTATTCAAAGCACACCCTGGTCCCGATCATCTTTCCATGGGCCAAGAAACTTTAAAAGCAGAGGAGTCGTGAGGACGCCGTCCCCTCCGTGCTCCGACTCATTGGTACGCCCATACCGCGCTTTGGTCACGGGAGCTTCCACAGAATTCTGAAAGGAGCCATTCCTATGGGGTTATCAGAGATCTGATCAAAAAGCCGGGACAAAAAAGTTTAAAGCTTTGGAAAGGATATGCCGATAGCCAATGCAGCGCTGGAGGAAAACTATTGGCAGCTTTGCAAAAAGACGGGGCTTTTCAGGGTCAAAAGCCTCTGGAAAGGAAAGGCGGCCCATGGAATTGGCAAAGAGACTGGGACTTCTTTTGAGTCTCCTGGTTTTGGGCGTTTCCATGCAAGGCTGTTCTTTTCGAGATCCTTTTCGCATCGGTTTTGTTGGTCCTATGACGGGGCGGTTTTCGGATTTGGGAGTGCACGGACGCAATGGAGCCGTGCTCGCCGTGGAAGCCATCAATGTTTCAGGCGGCGTGAACGGACAACCTTTTGCACTTCTCATAGAAGACGATGAAAGCACGGTTCCTGGGGCTTTGGCCGCCGTGGAACGGTTGCTGTCTCAAGGTGTTCGTCTTGTTCTCGGTCCAATGACAAGCACGCAAGTTTCGGCGGTGCTTCCCGCCGTGGATCAAGCTGGCGGCGTGTGTCTTAGCCCGACGGCTTCTTCCCAAACCTTGGATGATCGAAAAGATGCGCTGTTTCGCATAGCGCCTTCCGTCCGTTTTCAAGTGGAAGTGCTGGCAAAGCGCATGTTGCTGGATCGACGTGTGCGCACTTTGATCATCGTATGGGATGCCGAGAATGAGGCTTATTCAAGGTCCTACGCTGAAGCCTCGGCGCAAGCCTTCATCCGCCGAGGTGGTATTGTTGTGGCGCAGCATGCGTTTCGATCCTCCAGGCCCAGCTCATGGAAACACCTGGCCATGCCGATCTTTCACGCCGGCCCCGATGCCGTGCTCGTGGTCGCTTCGGCCAAAGACACCGCTTACTTTTGTCAATGGCTTGCCAAGCAGGGAGTGACGGCCGCTTTGTTTACCTCCTTTTGGGCTCGATCCCCGGAACTGCTTCTTTACGGCGGGCGGACGGTGGAAGGTTTAGAGCTGGTAAGCGCCGTGGATCTTGAGGACAGCCCTTTGACGATGAAAGCCTTTGTGGACAAATACCGACAGCGGTTTGGGAAACTCCCGAACCATGCCGCTGTCTTCAGCTACGAAGCGGTGCGGCTCCTTGAACGTGCCATGGCACAATCCCTTTCCGCACATCTTCCTTTACGAGAAGCTCTCCTGTTAGATCACAATCTCTTCGGACTCACCGGACCTCTTCGCCTGAATTCCAATGGAGACCGCCTTCTGCCATCCATGGTCGAAGCCGTGGTTCAGGGTCGCTTTCATGTGGTTTATCGCGTGGGAGAAACAGGATGAAAAGCGAACCCTTAGCTTCGGTGGTTCGAACTCACATGGCACCGAAGATCTTTACTCTAGGCCTGGTGGTAGTGGCTTTGGGAACTCTGCTTGTGGGGTACCAGCAGTTTCAGACAGTCCGGAACCATCATCTGCAGATCATGCGCCCTCTTATGGTATCCCTTGAGGGTTACCTCGATCACGCTGCGGCGGTGCTAAGAATTGTGGCCGATGCGCAACCATACGGAATCGCCGAGGGATCCTCCATGTTGGCGGCTGCCCATCAGGCTCTTCCCTATTTTGATCGCCTGATCGTCACCGATGCGGCGGGTATCGTGGCCACTGCGTACCCTGATGGTGTGGAAGGCTTGGACTTTTCCGGTTTGCTCACCTCAATGGTTAGAGATCCTTCCCTTTTCGAAACTATATCCGATCCCTATGTGTCCCAAGAAACGGGAAAAGTAACCGTGTCTCTGACACTGAGACTTGCCTCGCAAGGTTTTGTGATGGGCGAGTTGGATTTGTCCCACATCCAATCCTACGTAGAATCCTTGGTGGATACCGAAGGAGCCGGGCATGTGGTTTTTGTCGTGGATGGGTACGGAAACCTTTTAGCCCACCCGAATCGGCATCTGGTGGCTCAGCAGACCAACATGGGACATCTTCAGCTGCTACGTCATGTTCTTTTCGACAAAGAAAACCACGTGTCCCTGGTAAGGTTGGAATCCAAAAGGTATTTGGCCACGGCGGCGTTTATGGCGGATCGCGGCTGGATTCTTTGTGTGGCGACACCTTTATGGCGTCTTTTGAGCCCTGTGGTTCAGGCTTCCGGGCTTGCCGTGACTTTGCTGTGTCTTTCCACGGCGATCATGTTGGCGGCGGCGAAAAGGCAGGTGGACCGGGTTGTGGGAAGACCTCTGGAACGTTTTTCTCGGGCCTTGGAATATGTGGCGGGCGGTCATGCCGATGCCGTGGACCGGTTGGAGCCTTGTGGTGTCCTTGAGCTGGACCGAGTGGTGGGATCCATGAAACAAATGGCCGAGACCGTGGCGGCTCGAGAACACGAGTTGCGTCATACACTGCAGGCTTTGGAAAAGAGCAACGAGCAACTCGAAGAAGCCATCGCTCGCACCAACCGTCTCGCCGTGGAAGCGGAAATGGCCAACCAGGCCAAAAGCCTTTTTCTGGCCAACATGAGCCACGAAATTCGGACTCCCATGAACGGTATTCTTGGCATGAATCGTCTGCTTCAAGACACACCTCTGGATCCCGTGCAAAGGGAATACGTGGAAATTATTCAAAAGAGCGGTGAAGCGCTGCTTACCCTGCTCAATGATATTTTGGATTTTTCTAAAATCGAAGCGGGCAAGATGGAACTGGAGCATGTGGATTTCGATTTGAGAGCCACCGTGGAAGGGGTGGCTGAAACCCTGGCGGTCAGGGCTCATGAAAAAGGGTTGGAACTGGCATGCTTCATGGACTCGACCTTGCCTCGTTACCTTCGAGGGGACCCGGCGAGACTACGTCAGATCTTACTCAACCTTGTGGGGAACGCTCTGAAATTTACCGAAAAAGGTGAGGTGGTTCTCAGGGTGGTTCCCACGGAGACTCAACCTGGGAATGGAAAGGTTGGGCTGCGGTTTAGCGTAAGAGACACTGGAATAGGTATTCCCAAAGATCGGCTGGATTCGGTTTTTCAGTCCTTTTCCCAGGCTGATTCGTCCATCACAAGAAAATACGGCGGTACGGGCCTCGGCCTGACGATCTCAAAAAGGCTGGCGGAAATGATGGGCGGTGTTATGGGTGTGGAAAGTGAAGTCGGGCAAGGTTCCACGTTCTGGTTCACGGCGATCCTGGAAGTAGGTGAGCAAAAAGCCGAGGAGAAACCGTATCCGTTTGATGAAGCGGTCTTGGAACAAATGGGAAGGACACGTGTCCTGGTTGTGGACGACAATAGCACCAACCGGTTCGTGGTTACCGAAATGCTCCGTGTTTGGGGCTACAGTTACGAAGAAGCAAAGGACGGCCCGACGGCTTTGCAGAAACTTCGAGAAGCTCAAAAAAAGGGGACCCCTTTTGGTGTGGTGATTCTGGATATGCAGATGCCCGAAATGGACGGAGAAAGCGTAGCACGCCGGATTCGGGAGGATCCGGAACTTTGTCACACGCCGTGTGTGCTTCTCACTTCTGTCGTGTCTGCGGGAATGGTGCAAAGGCTGAGGCAGGAAGGCTTGTTTCGGGCTGTCTTGACCAAACCTGTGGGCTATTCCAAGCTTTACAACGCCCTGTTGGCCTGCCTTGATCTCGCGCCGATTCCCCAGGTTGATGGTTTGGAGTCTTCGTCTTCCGATTCCCGTGAAAAGGCTCCAAACCTCAAGGTGCTTTTGGCGGAAGACAATCCTGTCAACCAGAAAGTCGCTGTGGGGTGCCTCACCAAGTTGGGCTGTCACGTGGATGTGGTCGGCAACGGCCAGGAAGCCCTGGCAGCGCTTCGAGATCACAGCTACGATTTGGTTTTCATGGATGTGCAGATGCCCGTTCTGGACGGTTTGGAAGCCACCCGCATGATCCGAAAAGGGCTTGTTCAGGTACGGAATCCTCAGGTGCCTATCGTTGCCATGACGGCTCACGCCCTTCAAGGGGACCGAGAGATGTGTCTAAAGGCGGGAATGGACGACTATGTGTCAAAGCCCATTCGCATGGAGGACCTCCAGGCGGTTATTGATCGGCAGAGGGAGCGGCGCACTCAAGGGGACACCATGTCCGAAAGGGAAGCGGCACCTGTAGCACCGGGTTTGGTTGGATCCTCTCAGAACGATCCGGAGGTGTTCAATTGGGATGAATTGGTGGACCGCCTTGGAGGGGACATGGATCTTTCGTGGGAAGTTCTTTTAGACTTCGTGGCGGAGCTTCCCCAACGTCTCGAAGAAATCGAAAAGGCTTTGGACGGCGGGGACATGGCCATCACCAAACGACTGGCTCATAGCCTCAAAGGGGCTGCTGCCAATATCTCCGCTCATCGTCTGAGTGAAGCGGCGCTGGTTCTGGAACAGGCGGCAGCCCGAGAAAATCCAGGGGATCTCAAGCCCCTGTGCGCCGTGCTCAAAGAACAGGCGGACCGATTGACCTTGGCGGTGCATGACGTGGGCGGTCCGTCGGAGGCTGTAAGCTTTTAAGTGTGGAAAGGGAAGGTCATGAGGGTTTTGGTGGCAGACGACGATTCCACCACACGCAAGATGGTCGCCGCCATGCTGGCCAAATGGGGCTACGATGTGGTGGCGGTCAATTCCGGAGATGCCGCATGGGATATTCTTCAGAAAGAGGATGCTCCCAGGCTGGCTGTTCTGGATTGGGTCATGCCCGGCATGGAGGGGGTGGAAATCTGCCGCAAAGTACGTGAGACGGTGCCCAAGGACCGCTACCTCTACCTGATTCTCTTGACGGCCAAAACAAGCCGGCAGGAAATCGTTTTCGGCCTGGAAGCCGGCGCCGACGACTACATGATCAAACCTTTTGATCCCAATGAACTTCAAGTGCGCGTGGGTATCGGTCGACGCATTATTTCGCTTCAGGAAGAACTGGTGGCTGCTCGAGAGGCTTTATGCTTTCAAGCCATGCGTGATCCCTTGACGGGAACCTACAACCGGTGGGCGACCTACCAAAGACTGTTGGAAGAGCTGGAACGAGCGGGTCGCGAAAACAGACCCGTAAGTGTGCTGATGACGGATCTGGACCACTTCAAAAAAATCAACGACACTTACGGACATCTTGTGGGAGATCAGGTCCTCAAGGAAACGGTGGCTCGAATTCAGAGCGTGATCCGCTCCTATGACGTGGTGGGAAGATTTGGAGGGGAAGAATTCATGGTGGTTCTTCCCAATGCCGATACGGACGTTGCTGTGCGGGTGGGCGAAAGGATTCGCCAAGCGGTTTGTTCTCGACCCATCGTTGCAGACGGTCAGATTTCCATCTCGGTAACCCTTAGCGTGGGGGTTGCTTCCATTGGTGCTTCCCGTTCTTTAGCTGATGCCCTTATTAAATCCGCTGATGAAGCCCTCTACCTTGCCAAACGCACGGGACGAAACTGCGTCTGTCGCGCCTGCAGTTAGTTTGCGGCCGCGTGTGCTTCAGAGCCCGTCCTGGGAGCTTGTCCGAGCAAGAAAGACTGTTGGGTCAAATGGCGTTTTGTAGGGGCGAAGCGCCGCCTCGCCTCTACAGCCCTGAAACGGGGTTCCTTGCTGGCCGTGCCGACCTTCGGCCTGCTGTTTATGCGGGCGGAACGCCCGCGCTCGCCAGAAAACAAAGGCTTTGGGACGTAAAGGCACGGCGCGCCGTGCCCTTACGTTTCAGCATGGAACGGCTCGTTGTAAATTGTCGGAAAAGCTCCCGGGATGGTGCCCATGGGAAGAAGAGCCGGAAGCTCGTCACCGCCTTTCTTGCCGGGCGTCCTTCAATGGGTTTGGGGGTCCCTCAAAAGGCCGGCTTTGGAGGCTCAATGACCCTGAGTTTTTTGGGACTGACCTGTGACGACGGCCATCCATTTTTCCAGAGCTTCCACGCGAGCGTCGTAGCCTTGAACACCCAAGAGCTTGGCTCCCTGCAAATTGGGAAGCATTGTTTTGTAAAGGGCGGCTAGTTCCTTTTCCTGCTCAGCGACGGCTGCGATACCTTCCCGAGCGGCCTTTTCCAAGATAGGCCGCAACGTGTTCAAGGCTTCTTCGGGACTGGCGAAAGGTTTTCCCACCAAAGCCCGTGCAGGTTCTGCAGTGACGGGAATGAAGCCGTAGCCGGGCACAGCGGAACCTATCAGACCCCTTAATCGTCCCTGACAAAGACCAAGGCCGCCTCGTTCTGCTCGAAAATAATAATGAGATGGTGTGGCCAACAGCACGAGTGATCCCACAACGAGGATCACGGCAAGAATGGCGGATCCTTTGAAAAGGAGACTGCGGTTGATACCGGATACCACGATGCGTTTGTCGCGTGAGCCCTGCATGGCCGTCCTCCGTGTTCTGAGTCTTACCACCGTGGGGAAAAGAAAAGCCGCAAACGGCAGCCAATCTAGTCAAGGGTGGGGGTCGAGTCAATCCCTTTGTCCCCCTGAAGGGCTCGGCGCTCCGCCTCGGAAGCCATCTTTTCTCCATACCAGTCGATCTGCCGGCAGATGCCTCGAATAATTTTCACTTCACGAGCCTGCAATCCGATACGGCTAAAAAACTGCCGAAGGCTTCGCATCCAGTAATCCGGGTTTTCTGGATTCACGAAATGAATTTTGGCAAGAGTGTCTCGAAGGTGCTCATACATGGCTTCCAGCTCAAAACTTGTGGCCAATTTCGGCGTAAAGGTTTCGGGGGGATCTTTAGCCGCTCGAAAGATTTCATAGACCATGATCATGACGGCTTGAGCCAGATTTAAAGAAGCGAATTCTTTGGATGTGGGAATGGTCACCAAAGCATGGCAGTATTTCAATTCCCGATTAGCCAAGCCTCGGTTTTCCGGCCCGAAGAGCAAGGCTGTATGATTCGTGCGACAGATGTCCACCACACGTCGGGCCATCTCGCGAGGGTCCATGACGGTTCGCCTGTGGGAACCTGTTCTTGCCGTGGTCCCGATGATATATTGAAACGATCTTAAAGCTTCACCCAGATCGTCGTAGACTTCCATGTTGGCGACCACGTCTTCGGCGGCATGGGTGGCCATTTTAAGAATGCGTGTGAGGTCGCAATCGAGAGGATCCACGACGATCAAGCGGCGCAGTCCCATGTTTTTCGCCGCACGAGCCGCGGCTCCGATGTTTTCCGGAAAGTGAGGACGATGAAGCACCACGGCGATGTTCTCGAAGGGAGTGCGGCTAGGTTTCATGGACGTGAGGCTGAGCTCCTTCAAAAGGATTTGAGGATCGAAAAAGGGTTTCGTCAAACAGGGCGTCATTATAAGTTGTGGCGTCGAGGATGCAAGACGGTGTTGCTTCATCCAGCAGGAGGAAGAACATGGGATCGGAAAAGATTCGTGAATCCGTTATTGCAGGGACATGGTATCCCGGAAACCCGGAAAAGCTTCGCAAAAACATTTTGGAATACTTGTCGAAGGCATCGACGCCAAACATTTCCGGGCGATTGGTCGGAGTGGTGGCTCCGCATGCCGGTTATATGTATTCGGGGCCTGTGGCGGCTTACGCTTACAAACTCCTTGAAGGCAAGCCGATCAGGCGGGTTCTTATCTTGGCGCCTAGCCATCGGGCTTACTTCAACGGGGCCAGTGTGGACGATGCGGCGGGTTATCGCACCCCTTTGGGCGTGGTCCCGGTGGATCAAGCCCTAGCCCAAAAACTCATGGCCCATAAGGATCTCTTTTCCCATGTGCCGCAGGCTCATGCCCAGGAACATTCCCTGGAAATTCAGCTGCCCTTTTTGCAAGTGGTTTTGCAAGACTTTCTGATGACCCCGGTTTTGATCGGTGACGTGACCCTGGAGGCATGCCGGCGTCTTGCCCATGTTGTGGCCAAGGCGGTCGCCGAAGATGATGTGCTGTTGGTGGCGAGTACGGATCTTTCCCATTACTACCCGTACCAGGAAGCCAAGAAGCTGGATGCGCGTGTCATCGAAAAAGTTGATCGCTTTGATCCGGAAGGGCTCTTTGAAGCCTTACGAAAAAGGGAATGTGAAGCCTGCGGGGCGGGTCCTCTGGTGACAACACTTCTTGCGGCTCGAGAACTAGGGGCCAACAAGGCCCGCGTCCTTCACTATGCCAATTCAGGCGATATCACGGGAGATCTTCGAGGGGTGGTGGGGTACATGGCTGCCGCCCTTTTCGATAATCCAGGAAAGGCGTTCAAGGAATCCCCTTCAACCGAAGCCTTCAAGAATGCCGATGAAGAGACGTTTTCCGATGAAGAAAAGACGATTCTACGCCGTTTGGCATGGCAGGCGATCCATTGGAAACTGGGCCTGGATTCGGAACTCGTCTATAACGGAACGGCTTCAAAGCTTTTGCAAAAGCGCGGTGCTTTTGTCACTCTGCATAAGCACGGGACCCTTCGAGGATGTATCGGCTACGTGGAAGCGCATAAGCCACTTTGGCAAACGGTCAAAGAAGCGGCGGTGCAGGCGGCCTTTGCCGATCCTCGGTTTCCACCGGTGCGTGCCGATGAGCTGGAGGGTCTGGAATTGGAAATTTCTGCCTTAAGTCCCCTGGAACGCATCAAGGATCCGCTCGATTTTTCCGTGGGACGCCACGGTCTTGTGATTCGAAAAGGCTACCACAGTGGACTGCTGTTGCCTCAGGTAGCGGTGGAACATGGCTGGACGAAGGAGCAGTTTCTGGACTGGACATGCAAAAAGGCCGGGCTTTCTCCAGGATGCTGGAAACACGGCGAGGCGGAGGTCTACCGGTTTTCGGCGGAAGTTTTCTAGAGATGGAAGGGCTCTTGCAGAGGAGCTCATGCAGCATGGCTGGATTGACTGCGGAAAGTAAGGTTTGAGAATGTGCCGCCGCCACGAACACGATGTGGTCAAGGGAGTTTCGAGGGATCAAAGGATGGTGTCATGGAAAGGAGTCGGGCGTGGGTGAAGTCATCGCTTTGGATGAAAAGCGCCGTCGCATGCGGGCCCGCCGCGCCTTTCATCTTTGGGAAAGGCGCTTTCAGAGCATCTTTCATGAACGGACGTCGGTTCGGGATCTTTCCGATGCCGTCTTATCTGTTTTGATTCAGCCGGGTGAACAGAGCACCCGTTTGTTGCAGTCGGTCGTGGTGAACCTTCTTACGGGCGAGGAGAATGCGGACCTGGAGAAGCTTACTCCCGCCCAGAAAATTGCGGCCATCGACCTTACTTTGTTCCTGGTGGATCAGATCCGGTTTGAATGTATGCGAAGGCTCGGATGGGTGGAACCCGATCCTCGCTTGGAGATGCCCATTGTGGACCTGTTGGACCAGGTTGCCAAAGGCGACATACCCGGAACTCCGTCCACTCCCCCCATCCTTCCCACCCACCCTCTGTATGCCGAATACCAAAAGACCTTCGTGGGGGACCAAGGCGCTTTTGTCCGAAAACTCATCCCTCGAGCCATTGAAGAATTCGTTCGCCGCAGCCAAACCTAATCGTCATCGTCCCATCGAACGGTTGTCAAAACGGCGGCGCCGACGACGAAAAACACCAAAAGAGCGAGAATGGCGGGACGGGGAGTGCCGAAAAGATCCCGCAAAACCCCAAAAACAAGGGGGCCAAGAATCGCGGAAAATTTTCCTCCGATAGCAAAAAAACCAAAAAATTCAGCGCTTTTTTCCTTTGGAATCAAGCGGCTGAAAAGGGATCGGCTCAACGATTGGCTGCCTCCCAAAATAAAGCCGACGACAGCGGCAAGAATCCAAAAATGCATGGCCGAGCGCATGGCGTAAGCAAAAAGCACCACGCCGCACCAGACGGCCAAACTGATGAGCAACACTCGACGTGTGCCGAACTTTTCCGCGGCGCTCGCCAGCAGGGTGGCTCCAGGAAAAGCAATCCATTGCGTCATGAGGAACGCTCCGGTCAGAGATGCCGTCGAAAGGCCTAGTTCCGTGGCTCCGTAGACGGAGGCCATGGTAATCACGGTTTGGATTCCGTTGTTGTAAAAAAAATAGGCGATCACCATGGCCGCTACGGGTCGGTGAGCCCACAGGTCTTTCCAGAGGGCTACGGCGGTGGAGATATTCGGCAACGACATGGTTTCGGAAGATCGAACCCCTTCTGCAGGGAGCCAGAAGGAACAGGGAAGGGTGAAAGCAGCCCACCACAGCCCCACGGTGACGAAGGCGAATCGGACCACTTGGTCGGTGGTTTCCAGCCCGATCCATCCAGGTTGATGCAGCCAGACCAGATGCACGGCCAACAAGAGACCGCCGCCCACATAGCCGAAAGCGTACCCTAGACCCGAAAGCCAATCCTGTTGGGATGGGGTGGCGATATGAGGCAGGAAGGCATTGTAGAAGATTTCGCTGGCGGAAAAACAGGCGTAGGCACCGATGAAAAAGAAGAGAGCCCGCCAAACGGTTCCCGGTCCTGTGAAAGCTAAAACCGTGGTGGTTGCAGCTCCACAAAAAGCCAGCCCCAAAAAGAGCGTCTTGCGCTTTCCGTGCATGTCCGCCCATCGGCCGATCCAAGGGGCTACGACGGCGACAAAGAAAAGAGACGTGGAGATCGTGTAGCCCCACAGGGAGGAAGCCTGCGTGTGCCAACGTAAAAAACCTAGGTTAAGGGTCATGCCGTTGGAAGGCATGATGACTTTGGCAAAATAGACCGGAAAAAGGACGGCGAGAATACTCGTGGCAAAGGTGGAGTTGGCCCAATCGTAAAAACACCAGGCCCATTGAGCCTTTGTTTTGGGAAGCAGTCGCTGCATCGCCGTTTTCAAGGAAGCCCCCTATGCCCAAAGAGCGTTTCCATATGCTTCTGGCTTTGGAAGCCGCAAAAGTCCTGAGTCAGGGTAGGCGTCCACATTTGGACGAAGACTCCTATCTCCTGGGATCCATCATGCCGGACACCTTGTTCTATGATGTGCCCCATATGCGTCTTTCCCGATTAGGGCGGCGCCTTCATCGGTTGCAAGGCCAAGCCGGCGCTCATGCCTGCCTTGAACAATTGGCTCGCGTCCCTTTGAACGACACCACTGCACGCTGGTGGCTCTTGGGCATGATGACCCATTTTCTTGCCGATGCCTTTTGGCACGGGCTGGTGAATCACTATAGCATGCCGCCCTTTTGGCCGTGCCGATACTACCGGCTCAAGGCCAGCTCCTGCCACTTTTGGCTGGAAAGCCAGTTGGAAGCTCATTGGATTCCTCTTCTGGGGCCTCAAGACGGTTTCCGAAAAACCCTACACCGTCTTCGTGTGGCTCTCTGGCGTCGGCATCCTGCTGCGTCCTATTTCAGAGACTTTCTGAAAGCCCTGCACGGGACCGCACCGTCAGAACAGGCCCTGAGGAAATGCCTTTTCTGGCAGGCGACCTTGCTGAGCCTTTTTTCAAATCCTCCAGGCGACGGTCTCCATGAGCGGCTCTTGCACAGCCGCTGGGGACGTCCTCTGGGAGCCCTGTTGGTGCCCAGGGCTTCTCGTCTTTCAGAGCTCATGGAGATGGCCCCGGACCTTCCGGAATTCCATCTGGGATTGCATCCGTTTGATGGAAGACTGCTCGCTAGATCGGTGGTGGGCATGGCGGCGTTCCTTTGGGGCGTGAAATCCTGAAATCGTGAAGTCGTGAAATCGTGAAGTCGTGAAATCGTGAAGTTGTAAATCGTGAAAGGGGAATTGGAGGTCGGGAATCGGGGAAGAGTTGAAGATGGGGATGGGGAGGTTGAGAGGGGGTTGGGTTGGAAAGTTGGGAAGAGGGGAAGGGGCATGGGGTTTGGCACGGGGTCGCGCAGGTTTGGGATGCTCAATTTCATGCAAAGTCTTTAATGGCATTTCAAGGTAGGGGCGAGACGCCGCCTCGCCCCTGCAAGCTTGAAATTCCGTCTTTTTTGGGAGCTCGGCACAAAGGCCCGTGCTCCCAGGAAAACCATTGTCAGCCCTTATTGTCGAACAGTGTTCTCGTTCCTGCGCTTTGGTTGCCTGACACCGAGAGGCCCTGGGCATAGAGCATTTGAATGGACAGGCACGAAGCGTGTCCTTTCATGAGATGAAAAAGTCAGGGTTTTCCTCAGTGTACGGCATGGCTTTCCGTTCCGACGGCTTCCGCAGGCGGAAAGCGCTCCGTCAATCGATCCACCATTTCTTCAACGGCTTTGATGAACGGCGAAGTGGCATCGGGGTCTTCCATAACGGGTTTTCCTTGATCGCCCCCTGTGACCACCGCTGGATCAAAAGGCAGGGACCCCAAAAAAGCGACACCCATCAACTCCGCGGTCTTCTTTCCTCCACCCGTGCTGAAGATGGGAATGAACTGTTGGCAATGAGGGCAGTACAGCCCGGACATGTTTTCAACCAAACCGGCGATGTCCAGCTGCACTTTCTTACAGAAGTTGATGGACTTTCGTACATCCGCCAGAGCCACTTCCTGGGGAGTCGTCACAATGACCGCTTTGGCGTCGGGGAGAAGGCGCGCGATGCTTAAGGGTTCGTCCCCGGTACCCGGAGGACAATCCACCACGAGGAAGTCCAAGTCGTTCCAGGTGCAGTCGCTGATGAATTGTTGAATGACCCCGTGTTTGAGCGGGCCGCGCCAAATAACGGCCGAATCTGTATCTTCCAGCATGGATTCGATGGAGACCACTTTCAGGTTGGGGCTGTATTCATGGGGAAGGATTTCCTGATCCTGGGACACTCGAAGCAGCCCGTGGAGTCCGAGCATTTTGGGAATGCTGGGTCCATGCAGGTCGATGTCCATCAAGCCCACTTGATACCCTTTTTTGGACAAAGCTAGTGCAATATAGACGGCGACACTGCTTTTGCCCACACCCCCCTTGCCGCTCATGACAATGATTTTGTTCTTAATTCGTGCCAACTTACACGCCAGAATCTCGTCTTTGGAATGTTTCTTTCGACTTTCGCAGGTCGAACAAGATTTGCCTTCACAGGTTCCCATATCGTCTTCTCCTCATGTGCCAGATTCGGTAAAATCGGCGCTAAAGTAAAGGCAGGTTGTGAAATTGTCAACGCACAGGTCGGATTCCTTGAAAACTTAAATGACAAGAAGGAGGTCGTGGCATGTTGGAAAAAACTTTAGTGGAACAAACCAAGCAAACGGCTGCCAAGCTGTTTTCGGGGCCGGTACGTCTCAAAGTTCCTTATGAACTCTGGAAGGAATTCGACCCTGGGCTGGCTCGGGATCTGTCCCTTTTCATCACCGGTAACATGTATTCTCGAACGGTTTTGAGCCTGCCGGAACGCCAAATGGTGGCGGTTGCGGCCCTGGCGGCCTTGCAAAAACCGGAGGAACTGCGTCTTCATTTGCATGGAGCTTTGAACGTGGGAGTCAAGGCCCGCCATCTTGCGGAAACCATCTTTCAGGTTGGCGTCTATGCCGGGTTTCCGGCAGTGAACGCCGCCTTGGCCGTGCTGAAGGAAGTGCTTTTGGAACGGGGTCAGTGGCCGCCCGAAAGGGAAGAACAGTCATAGAAAAGGATTCCTTACGAAAGTCTTTTGGCGATTTCTATGGGCACAGGATCTACGGCCAAGTTAAGGTTGCATTCCTCGCGGGGATGACTAGATTGCAAACGTCGCTTGAGCGTTTTGAACATGCTGCATCGCGCTTCGTTGGAGGAACTCAACCATGCCCATTTATGAATACCGATGTGAAAAGTGTGGGAACGAGTTTGAAAGCTTCATCTGGTCGGCTCAGGATCAAGAGACTCTAGCGTGTCCTCAGTGTGGATACCGGGAAGTCAAGAAACTACTGTCTTCCTTTGCCAGCAAAGGATCTCTTTCCAGCGTTTTGAGCAGTGGTTGCGGCACGGGCGGATTCAGTTGAGCAGGCTAAGGAGGGCCGATAGGGTATCGGCCGAGACAAAAAGGGGGTTGGCTCGCGCGATCCTTTCTAAGGAGCCAGGTTTATGGAAAGAGACTTTTTGTGGTTGGGAGGCGTGATCGTCCTTTGGGTCTTGCTTAATCGATGGATTTTACCCAAGCTGGGTATACGGACATGAATGTCCGATTCCTGCGAGATCGGGTCGTCTCGCACACCGAAAAACAAAAAAATTTCCCCTGAAAGCTGAGGGAGCAAGCGGCATCTGATCTCTTTGATGCCCTGCACTGCACAACCAACCCCTGAAGGGCGGCCCCATGTGCCCGCCCGATCACGAATATCCCTGTAGGGGCGGACCTGCGTGTCCGCCCCGAGAACATCCGCCACGAATTGTTTTTCCCACCCCCATATCCGGTGTCTGTGCAACAATTTGTAGGGGCGGACCTGCCTGTCCGCCCCAAAACATGCGCCACCGGGCGAATAGGGGGCGCACACACCGATGCGCCCCTACAAGGAGACGTTGGTGGGGGCGCGATCCATGATTTTGCGCAAAGAATCTGGCCACGCGGATTTACGCCTCGGTCTGTCCGCCTTCACCTGTAGGGGCGGACCTGCGTGTCCGCCCCCAAGGAACCCGATTCACGTTAATCGAGGGAACGTCTTTTGCGCCCCAGTTTTTTCAAGCGCATGATCAGCGCCAGGGCAGCGAGGCACGCGACGATACCGCCTAACGTATAAGCCAGGGGTCTCCAGAGGCGCTGCCAAGGGTAATCTCCGAGCAGCAGAATGGAATGCCAGATTCGAATGAAGATATTGGCCGGAGCTATATCTGTGTTGCTCACCAAATCCAGAGTGGCCAGGGTGGTTTCCCCGGCTTTCAAATAGGCGCGTCCCAAGGGTTGCCCCTTTTGAATAGGAGCGACCGCCGCCGAGGGAACGTCCATGACCCACTGGACGTTTTGAGCTTTTTCTTTCCGCACCACAACCGGGTTTGTTTCTTTGAAAAAGAGGGACACCTGCGGGGCGACCCCCTTCCAGACCTTGATGACCGTCGCCGGCTGATTGGGATTAGGCGGCGCGATGAAGGCGTAGAGACGATACCCGTAATTCAAAAGAGCCGAGGCTTCTCTTTCGCGAACGGCCGGACTGGAGGCACCCATGACCACGGCCAATAATCGAAGTCCCCCACGTTGCGCTGTGGCCATGAGATGATAACCGGCATCGGCCACAAACCCTGTTTTCAGTCCGTCGACGGAGCTATCCTTGCGCAACAAATGGTTTCGGTTGGGTTGCGTGATGTCATGGTACGTGTATTCCGTCATGGAATGAAACCGTAGGCTCTGAGGAAACCGCCGTAGATATGACGTGGCCAATGTGGCCATATCCCGTGCCGTGGTCACCTGACCCGCAGCGGGCAGGCCATGGGGATTGAGAAAGCGGCTGTGCTGCATTCCCAGTTCCTTGGCCTTTTGATTCATGGCGCCGACAAAAGCCTCCACGGATCCATAAAGATGTTCCGCGACGGCCACGCACGCATCGTTTCCGGACACTACCGCAATACCCTTAAGCAGTTCCTCCAAGGGAATCTTGTTGCCCACTTCCACAAACATTTTAGACCCGGCTGTCTGCCATGCCGTTTTGCTGATGTGGACCGGATCATCCAGTTTCACATCGCCTCTTTCCAAGGCTTCAAACACCAAATAAAGGGTGAGAACCTTGGTAAAGGAAGCCGGCGCCATGGGAGCATCCGGATTTTGTTCAAAAAGTGTTTCGCCGTTGGTGACGTCCACAAGCATGGCCGACTTGGCATTGACGGTCAAAGGGGTTTCCCCCGTGCTCCATGCTGCTCCTGCGCCTAGGTTCAAAAAGAGCAACCCGAAGACCCCAAGGAAAAGCCCCTTTTGCAGGGACTGACACCATCTGCCGCCGTTTTGCCTCATGAGCCTTGTGTCCTCCTAAAAAGTGAACCAACGATGATCAGCAGGACGCCGTCGCTTTTTGCCCACACCGTTTTCGAGCCCGGACACTCTTAGCAGCCCATAGCGTCAAATTCAAGGATAAGGCCACAAGATCTCATTTCAAAAGCCTTGAAGACCTTTCAGCTTCACGGTGCCCAAAGGGCGGCATGCCATAAAGACGGCCCACGCAAACAAGATGTTCACGTGGGCCGAAACGGGAGGCATCAAAGGTGAAAATTCCATGCCGGGGCGATGGCTTATAGGCGAGGTTGCCAGCTTTCTATTTCGGTGAATTCCGATACCGAAGGCTCTTTGGATTTTTGTTCCAGCTTGTTGAGGGCATTGATGAAAGCTTTGGCGCTGGCCATGACAATGTCTGTGGCGAGGCCACGGCCCTGCACGGCTTGGCCGTCTTCTTCCAAATGCACATGGACCTCGCCCAAGGCATCGGTCCCCGAGGTAACCGCACGGACTTCGTACCGAACGAGTTTTGGAAATCGGTGCGTCATCTTGCAGATGGTCTTAAAGGCGGCATCCACGGGTCCTTGGCCGAATCCCGCATCCTGTAACACTTGGCCGTCGATTTCCAACTGCACGGTGGCATTGGGAACGGAGATGGATCCAGCGGACACATTGAGATAAAGCAGCTTATACCTTTGAGGTGGGGCCAGAATGGTTTCATCCAGAAGATTTTCCAAATCCGACGCAAAGAGGTGTTCCTTGCGTTCGCCCAATTGCCGATAAGCCTCGTAACATTGCCGAAGGGCTTCGTCATCGACGGAAACGGCCATGAGCTGAAGCTGGGCTCGAAAGGCATCAAAAGTCATGTCTTTGGAAAGAGGTTGGGCTTCCAGGTCCAGTCCGAACTGATGAGGATCCATGATCTGATACGGGGGTTGCGTGGATGTGTCGCCCAATTGAGGCACAGTGGCTTCGTACACGAAAGCGTTGGATCCCACCACCGGTTTGTGGACCTGAAGACTGATGCCCATCAAGCGTTTGACAAGACGGCATGTGGGACCAATCTGTGTCGTGTCCAAAGAAAGTTCCGAATCAAAAAGATCGTGGCGTGTCTTGAGAGCGGCTGCCAGTTCCTCCAAGGCCGTATTCCCGGCACGCTCTCCGATGCCGTTCACGGTCACATGAACTTGGCCGGCTCCCGCGGCTATAGCCGCCAGAGCATTGGCCACGGCCAGGCCCAGATCGTTGTGGCAGTGAACACTTAAGACCACCCCGGAAGCCTCTCCCAACGCCGTTTTAAGAGCTCGAAAAAGATTTTCGATTTCAAACGGGGTGGCGTATCCCACGGTGTCTGCCACATTGATCACCGTCGCCCCGGCCTCGGCCACGGCCCGAGCCATGGCGATGACATCCTCTTTGGAAGCTCGAAAGGCGTCCACCAGCGAAAATTCCACATCGTCACATCGTTCTTTGGCCAGACGCACGGCTTTTTGTGCCAGATTCAATGTTTCGGGAAAATCCTTTTTGAGGAAATGCTTTCGATAAAAAGGGGAGACCGGCGCAAAGGTATGCAGGCGAGGTCGTGCACAGGGAGCCAAGGCACGCATGGCCACATCAAAATCCGTGGGGTTGGTGGCTCGAGCCAACGCGGCAATGATCGGGCCGGCAACCGTTTGCGCCACCTTGTGCACCGCTTCAAATTGAGCCTCCGAAGCTGCAGGAAAGCCGGCCTCGATGACATCCACGCCCAATCGTGCCAATTGAAGGGCCAGACGAAGCTTTTCAGGAACAGTGAGCATGGTTCCGGGCGATTTTTCTCCATCGCGCAAGGTGGTGTCAAACAGGCGAATGGCGGGCATGTGTTTCCTCCTCATGACATGGTGGGGGTCATCCTCGAGCGGGTCCTCCATTTTAAGCATCAAGCGATAGTGACAGCCACATCGGCGTCTTGTCAACATGTTTGCGAGATTTCGGTTGCATTTGAAAATTTTGTGTGTATAGTGTGCCCGTTTGACGCGCCTCCGTTTATGGCGTTTGGCTGGAAGCATGCGGTTAAGAGCCGAGTGCGGTTCCCCCCCATGAATTGGAGGTTTTTTGTTTTGTTAACCCTTGAAAAAGGTATCCCCATGACGTGAGGAAGCGAAAAAGAAAATGAAATCACTAGGAAAACACCTCATCGTGGAGCTCTATGACTGCGACTTTGACCTCATCAATGATGTCTCCCAGGTGGAGAAGATCTTGGTGGAGGCGGTCGCCATTTCCAAAGCCACCATTGTACAACCTGTTTTTCATCAGTTTTCGCCACACGGCGTGAGCGGCGTCGTGGTCATCGCCGAATCGCATTTTACCATTCACACATGGCCTGAATACGGCTACTGTGCCCTGGACATCTTCACGTGCGGCGAACTGATCGATTCCGACGCTTCCTTAGCCTATTTGCAAAAGGCTTTCAAGGCGGGCAGCTTCTCCGTCATGGAGATCAAACGAGGGGTGTTGAATCTGCCGGCGGACCGATTGAGACATAAGCCGTGATGGAAAAACATCAGGGCCGTCTGTGGTACCGTGAACTGGCAAGCAGTGGGGAAGAGACTTCCTACGCATGCCGTGGTGTGCTGTATCACGGGCGGTCCCTTTATCAACAGATCGATATCGTTGAAACGGAGATGCACGGCACCGTGCTTTTCCTTGACGGCGTGGTGCAGTCGGCGCAAAAGGATGAGTTTATCTATCACGAAGTGCTCGTGCATCCAGCCGTGTGGAGTCATCCTGCGCCTCGTTGTGTGCTCATTATCGGGGGCGGCGAAGGCGCCACGTTGCGGGAAGTGTGCCGACACCCGCAGGTGCGGCGAATTGTTATGGTCGAGATCGATGGGGAGTTGGTGGAGATATGCAGGCGCCTGCTGCCTCAATGGCATCAAGGCGCCTTTGAGGATCCAAGGGTCGAACTGATCATCGGAGATGGAAGGGCCTTTGTGGAAAATACCGATGAAAAGTTCGATGTTGCGGTGCTGGATCTTAGCGACCCGATGGACGAAAGCCCGGCGGCCTTTCTGTTTACCAAGGAATTTTATCAAAAAGTGGCGGATTGCCTGACGCCTTTGGGGTGTGTTTCTGTTCAGGGGGAATGCATCAGCCCTCAAAAGGTTGCGGCGCACGCGCGTATTTTCAACACTCTCAAACACGTCTTTCCCGTCGTGCGAACGTGTCCTTACAGCCTGCACAGTTTTCATCGACCCGACGCCCATATTCTGGCCAGCAAAAACCCTCACTGGTCCGTTGCCGATGTGGTCAAACGGGCTCGATCCACGAATCTGCCGCTCCAGTACCTGAACGCGGCTATGGTGGAAAAGCTTTTTATTGTTCCTCCCTATCTTGAAGAAGCCTATGCGGTGCATTGCGAGCCGCTGACGGATGCCGCCCACCACTTGACCTCTGAAGATCTCATATAGACAAAAAAGCCTCATGGGCTCATGGGGTCTCGGCTTTTCGAGGCACATTTCATGGGCTGGTTAAAGCACGCATGGTTTAAAGAAAAATCGAAGGAGGAGGATGCCCATGCCGATTTACGAGTACCTTTGCCTTCGGTGCGGCAAGAAAAGCGAAGTCATCACCTTTCGTGTTTCCGAGCAGGTACAACCCCAGTGCCGGCACTGTGATTCCGTGGAGCTTCAGCGAATCCCTTCCCGAGTGCGGGTGCGATTGTCGGAAGAAACGCGACTGGAACGTCTTGCAGATCCTTCCAGGTTTGGGGCTCTAGACGAAAACGACCCCAAAAGCATGGCCAGGTTCATGAAAGCCATGACCCATGAAATGGGTGACGATTTCGATGAGGATGTGGACGCCCTCATGGAAGAGGCCATGGAAGAAGAGGCAAGCTCCAAGGGGCAATCAAAGGAAGCTTCCCTGGACGCCGATGCCGATGAAGAAAGCGAGTGATGTTTTCATGGATGCTGCGGGCGGGTCGAGTTTTTGGAAAACAGTCGTTCGTCCTGATCAGGACGGCTGGAGCCTCTGCGACCTGATCCAGCGAGAGTGTTTTGTGGACGGAAAGGAAGCGCGCGAAGTGGTGGCTTTCGGCGCCGTGCATGTGTCTAGAAAAGTGGTGCGGGAAGCCGATCAGGTGCTCAGAGCGGGTCAAGAGGTTCGTATTTATTGGCCTTGGACGGGCGTTCGTCGGTTTTACGAACTGAATCCCGATCGCATTTTGTATCAGGATGCCTGGATTCTTGCTTACAACAAGGAAGCCGGTATTCCCACGCAGGCGACACCCTTTGACGCCTACAACAACGTTTTTGAGGCCGCCAAGCGCTTCCTTGCCATCCAAAAGGTTTCCGATTCTTACGTGGGACTTCATCATCGGTTGGATCGTGAAACCAGCGGCGTGTTGGTGATGACCGTTTCTCGAAAGGCCAACAAAGCCTTCGGTCGTGCTTTTGCAGAACATCTCGTGGAAAAGATTTATCTTGCCTGGGTTTTGGGAGTTCCCGACTGGGATACCAAAGTGGTTCGTGTCAGCATTGCAAGGGGTGACGGGCTGTATCAGGCATGCCCGCATCGGCCTGGAAAGCCTGCCGAAACCCTTTTCAGGGTCATGGGGCGAGGCTCAGAGCAAAGCCTTGTGCAAGCCGTGCCCACTACAGGACGTACCCATCAGATTCGGCTGCATCTTGTCCATGAAGGCTTTCCCATCTTGGGGGATCGTCGCTACGGCGGGCCGAAGGCGGCTGCGGCGGCTTCTCGTCTTCTTTTGCATGCCTGGCAGTTAAATTTCCATCACCCCATGACAGGCCGTAAGCTCAGCCTGACAGCTCCACTTCCTGAAGATTGGCCTGCAGATCCTGGTCCAGCCATTCCAGGCTGACCGCCCTTCTTAACTCCTCGATTTCCAGCAACTGGTCCTCCACCAAAGCGGCGGTGCTTTCCAAAAGCCTCAAGGCCTGGCTGCGCTTATCCTCTTCCATGCGACCCTGCTGCAAAAGCTGACGAAAATCCATGTGAGCCATACGTGCCCGGGCATGAAAGGCTTCCAGCATTTGCGCCAAGGCCGCATCCATAAGCTTGTGCAGGTACTGGTAGCGGAAGTTTTGACGGTAATCCCGGAAGGCATAAATGAGTTCGGTACGGGTTTCCGCCTTGACCACTTCCACGGCTTCCAGGAGGGTGTCACCGGCATCTTTTGCGCTTTCCGAAAAAGCTTTTCTGCCCAAGCGGTTTTTCAACGAAGAGAGAAAGCGATTCAGGCGACCCAAGCCAAACTTCATGAGGAGCACTCCTCGCCCCAGCGCATTGTCTTCCACAAAACCGGTAAATGGCGGAGGCGTGATGCTCTTCCACTGAGACCATTCCTGATCGGCATGAAGATCCACAGAATGCAGCGGAACACCTAGAGACTGCAAGGCGCGCTGGTAATCTTCCAGGGCGTTCAGAAACAGGGACCAGAAAGCTTGAGCGGCTTCCCGAAGGCGTCTTTTGAGATGGTCTTCCTGTTCCTTGGCAAATCGAACCGTTTCCACATGGACTCGATCCACCAAAAAGACCGACAGGGATTGCCGAAATTCCATATAAAAGCTGTGAAGCTGTCGAACAATTTTACGAGGATCACTCAAATCCTTGGCTCGGGCCGGATCCACGGGATACAGATCCACCAGGCGCAGTGTTTCCTGAACCAGGGATCCGGAATTGATATCGAAAAAAGTCGCCACGGCCTTGTCCAGCTCACTCTTGACCCTTTCCCTTAGCCCTCCGATAGCGTTTTCAAGGGTGCTCAGGGTGCCGATAAGTTCTTCCTGCCGGCGTTGAAGATGACTGGCGGCTTGTTCCAGGTTTTGAAGATCTTTTCCCAGCAACTGAGCTCTGGTGCGACACGTTTCCGAAAGGGTCTGGGCTACGAGAGCCAGCCGGCCCAGTCCCGTGCTGAACAGCACACGGCGTCGCTGGGCTCCCACGCGTTCTGCCAATTCCTTTTTCAGGTCCTCAAATCCCGAAACAAAAGAGGAGATCGCTTCGGCGTCTTCACGCCAAAGCTGCCGTCGAAGCGCTTCCCGAGAAATGTCTTGAAGCGGCTGAGACTCCAGAAGGTGGTAAAGACCTGAAAAGGCAAAGACCTGAGGGCTTGGAATCGTCCAGCTCAGTTCTTTTCGAAAGCGTTCCACGGACGCTTGAATATCCATAGGACCGTGATGCGTGTCCAAGTCCAGGTTAAGGACGAAAAGGGTCTGAGGGGTCATGCGAAGGGTTTTGATGAAATCCAGAAGCTTGTGGTCCGCTTCTCGAAGCCCGGTACGGCTGCTCACAACGTAGACAATAAGGTGGCTTTTCAAAAGGTACTGTTGCAGCAAGGCAAAGTGAAGAGGGTTCGGGGAATCGCTTCCCTGACAATCGGCGATTTCCACAAGGTTTCCGATCCATGAGGCGGGATAATGAATTTCTACATCCTTCAAATAGACCGCACGAGATTCTTCGCCGACGAAATCCTGATGCCGAACCACGGAATCCTGGTCAAAAATGAGCCGTCGAGGCTGGTCCTGAAGCAGGTCCTTGATCTTGGAGAAGCCTTCCAGGTAGGCGTGTAGCAGAATAAAGGCAGCACTGGGAGTCCCTCGCTGGGACTGGAGTTCTCTCTGGACCGCAGCCAGTTTCTTGAAAAGGCTTTCTCGGTGAGCGCTTTTTCTAAGATCCCAGGTTTTTTTTGAAAGAGCTTCGTCTTCGCTCAGGGGCAGCATGGCCACCGCGCTGTTAATCTCCTGATGGATCTCTTCCCAGCTTTTGAATTCAATCCAGCCGCCTGGAATGTCTGTGGAACGAATCCGAGTGATAAACGAGGTGATAATGCCGGCACCCCTTTTCAGCAGGTCTCCACCAAGAAGGGCGTTGATCAAGGTGCTTTTACCCGATTTGACGGATCCGGCTACGGCGATGCGTACCAAGGCTTCCTGCAAGGCGGTGCGGACCAGATTCAGGTGATCCAGCCACAACCTTTCCTGCTGGGCATCCACCAGGTTTTCCTGGGCCAGCCTTTCCACGGCCTGACGCAAGGTATCCTCTCGAAGTTCAATGCTTCTCTTGAATGCCAGGTAATCGTTCATGCGTCCCCACGGTCGGTCTGAAAAATCTCGCTCGAGCCCCTGGCTCAAAACCGCGGTATGCTAGCCCATTTCACTCACCCCGTAAACCCGCATTCGAGTCGTTTCAATGCTGATAAAACGGCTTTCACAATTTCCCGCCGGGATTCGGCATGAAACCATTGAAATTCCTGATCTCCTTTGAACCAGGTCATCTGTCTTTTGGCATAACGGCGCGTGTCCCTTTGCATGGTTCGAACGGCTTCTTCAAGGGTCATGGTTCCCGCAAGGTACTGGCACATGTGTCGATAGCCCAAAGACTGCATGGGCTTGAGCGTACAGGGGTACCCTCTGCGCAAAAGACTTTCGACTTCGCCCACAAGGCCTTGGTCCACCATATGAAGCACACGTCGGTCGATACGGTCATAGAGATCGTGACGGTCTCGAAACAGCGCCAGCTTGATGGTTGGGTACAAAGCCCGCCGAAAGCCGTGGGCTTTCTGCCAGTGGGAAAGGGGCACTCCGGTGCTGCGAAACACTTCCAGAGCACGAAGAATGCGCTGACGGTCATTGGGATGAATCCGTGCCGCACTGAACGGGTCCACACGATGCAGTTCCAAATGGAGCCAAGAAAGGCCGTGCCGTTTCAGGTCATCCAAAAGATCTTGTCGTATTTCCGGGTTTGCGGAAGGACCGGGGCAAAGGCCTCGTGTAAGCGCTTTCATGTAGAGCCCTGTGCCTCCTACCACCAAAGGAATTTTGCCTTGAGCGTGCAAGGCTTCAATGACCGAACGAGCACCCTGAGCAAAGGCGGCGGCGTCATAGGGTTGATCCGGAGTGACAATGTCAAGGAGATGATGGCGGATTCGAGCACGTTCTTCAGCGGTCGGTTTCGCTGTTCCGATGTCCATGTACCGATAAACCTGCATGGAATCGGCGTTGACGATTTCCGTTTCCAGCTGTTCGGCAAGTTCCAAGGAAAGATCCGTCTTTCCGACGGCAGTGGGGCCGGCGATGAGAACAATGGGCAGGGTGGCGTGCGGTTCCGGAGGAGACGTCATGATCGGTGAAAGAAACGCTGAATTTGATCCAGAGTGATTTTCCACCACAGAGGTCTTCCATGAGGACACGTGGCGGAAAGGTGCAGGGCGTCCAGTTCCGTGACAAGATGGCGCATTTCTTCCAGGGTCAACCGTTGTCCTGCGCGCACGGAAGAATGGCAGGCGGCGGTATGAGCCAAACGCTGAAGAAGATCCAGCCGAGGGGAACGTTCGTCTGCCGGAGTCTTTTCCACAAGACGTCGAAGAAGAAGGCCGGGATCCAGCTGCTTAAGCACGGCAGGCATGGCATGAATGACAAAGGATCCTCCGCCGAAGGGTTCCACTTCAAAGCCCAGGGATTGTAAGTCGGGAAGCCAGCGGCTGAGAGCGTCTCCTTCCAGAGGGGGAAGATCCAGAACCACCGGAGGTGCCAGGCGTTGGGATTTAGTGGAAGCGCCCTTTTGGGAAAGACGTTCGTAGCAGATGCGTTCATGGGCGGCATGCTGGTCGATAAGAACGAGTCCGTCCGGAGCTTCAAGAAGTATGTAACTGCACGCCAATTGTCCGAGGATTTTCAGGGAAGAAAATCCTGAAGATGTCAATGGCCTTGATGGCCATGGAGCTTGGGAAGTCTCTTCACCCACGGGCGATTCCAAAGAACGGGATGCCCAAAGCATCGATATCGGCTGCGGTGGATTCAGGACCTGCTCAACTTTTTCTTGTTCTCCGTCTTCAAGAGGTTTCAGAACTGATTGGACTTCACGGGCGGTCACCCGTCGTTCCAAAGGTTCCGTGTTTTGTGAAGGCACATAAAAGGGACGTGCCCAAGATGCCTTCATGGCGGATGTGAGAGCCTGTGTCATGGCCTGACGCACCACATCTATCACAGAGGGAGGATCCCGAAAGCGCACCTCCCTCTTGGTGGGATGCACATTGACATCCACATACCGAGGCGGCAGATCCAGAAACAGGATCACAAAGGGGTAAGCGCCTTTAGGCAGCAGCGTCTCATAAGCGCTCAGCACCGCATGGGTAAGCAGCGTATCCTTGACGGGTCTTTTGTTGACAAACAGAAAAAGGCTTCGCGTATTGGCACGTTGCAGTTCCGGTGGTCCGAGGAGTCCGCGAACCACGGTAAATTCAGATTGAAAATCCATGGGAATAAGCGTCTTGGCCAGAGCGGCTCCAAACACGTGAAAAGCTCGATCGTGCACGGAAGCGGCTTTGGGAAAATCGTGCACCGTGCGTTCCTGATGAACCAGCTGCCACGACAATTCGGGATGCGCCAGAGCCAAGCGAAGAAAGATGTCGGAAATATGGGCGGCTTCGGTTTCGACGGCGCGCAAGAATTTCCTTCGCGCCGGCACATTGAAAAAGAGATCGCGCACCGTGATGCTTGTTCCCGCCGGGCACCCAACCTCCTCCACCGTGCGAATGGTGCCGCCTTCCACCACAATACGGACCCCGGAGACCGCTTCCTTTTCCCGTGTCACCAGTTCCAGACGACTCACCGCCGCGATACTGGGCAGAGCTTCGCCTCGAAACCCCATGGACTGAATACTCTGAAGATCTTCCACCGTGGTGATTTTACTGGTGGCATGCCTCTCCAGTGCCAGAAGCGCATCCTCCGGGTTCATGCCTTCCCCGTCGTCCACCACGCGCACCAAGCTGCGGCCCCCTTTTTGAACCAACACGCGGATGCGCTGGGCCAAGGCATCCACACTGTTTTCCACCAATTCCTTGACCACGGCCGCGGGCCGTTCCACCACTTCCCCGGCCGCGATCTGATTGCACAGTTGATCTGAAAGAACTTTAATCTTACCCATGGGCATTGCCTTATTGACATCGAAGGAGGGTTTCCTCCACTATGTCGTGCCGACATGAAGGTTCCATTCCATGACATGAACCCTCAAAACCAAAAATGATCTTCCCGGGGACAAAGGGCCACGGCGATGATGCCCACATTCCAATCGGTGGTCAACTGGCTGAGCAATGTGCTGGATGCTTATACCGTAGCGTTTTTTGTTTTTGATCCCTTGAAAAACGGCTTTCGGCTCGTGTCCTATCAGTCTCTCAGCAAACACCTGCAAAGAAGCCTGAGTTTACCCAAGGACGGCAGCGGGATTCTTTCCCAAGTGCACAAAGTCGGGCACACAGTACATCTAGGCAAGGTGGAAGTGGAGAAGTTCGCAGGTTCCCTTCCTTTTTATCGTGAAGGAGAAGAGGGGATCAAGGGGCTTTTGGTGACCCCTGTGGCCGGAGAATTGGGGCTCCTTTATGTGGACACAAAACGTCACTGGGGCTTTAACGATAAGCAGCAAAAATGGATTCACGAAACAGCCGGGATTCTGGAACAGCTCTGGGATCAGCATCATCGGCTTCAGGAACGGGATAGCTTTTCCCGAATTCTCACCCTTTGGCATAACCTGATCGAAGCCTGGACAAAGGCTCGAAGCCGCACCGAAGCGGCTCAGGCCCTGGTGCAAGGCTGCGCCGATTATGCTCGCGCCGATTACGCTTTTCTCGTGGGACGATCCTGCGCCGACAAGTTCTATCGCCTGGAAGCCGCCGCCGGGAAAGTGCCTCAAAGGTTTCTGCAGACTCCTGTGCCCCGGGATTCCAAAGGTCTTGCCATCGAGGCCCTGGAAGCTTCAAAAAACCTCTTCATCCCGGCACTCAACCCCGAATCCCCGGATCATTACCTTTTTGTGGCCGGAGAACATTTTCCCCATCAAGGATCCCTGTGGGTTTTGTGTGGAGGGTCGGCGCAACTGGGACCCCTGGGCTTGGTGTTACTGAGCAAAAAGCGGCTGAGCCTCACCCAGGATGATCGGGTAGAAAAAAAAAAAAGTTTTCGTATCTTTGAAGCCTTCTACGAAAGGTGGCATTATCAGGACACCTACGCCCACTGGACATGCCGAGATGGTGCCAGCGGCTTTTTGACGCCATGGGCCTTTGCGGCTCAGGTCAAGGATGCGGTCCAGGCCGCTCTACAAAGCAGTGAACCCCTTTCCGTCATGATTGTTCAGTATGAACCTTGGCAGTACGCTCAAGCTGTGATCCCTCCGTCGGAACTGGATGTCTGGGAAAAAGCCCTGATGGAAAGCCTTAAGACGATTGTTCCTCCAGGGATCGTGGTGGGACGGCTGGCCCAGAACCGGTGCGGCCTTTTGGCCCTTGGAGGAGAATTGCGCGATCTTGTCCCGGTCGTGGAAAGCCTCGGTCGAGCCTGTCGAGGCTTACCCGGCCCAAAGAAAAAGAAACTGGCCCTGAAAACCTTTCTGGGGGCGGCTCAAATGCCCCAAGACGGCGTCACCTATGATGAGCTGTGGATGGTGGCGTGTCAGAGGCTCTTTGAAGCGCTTCATGGAGGTCGAAAAGAATCGGTGGAATCATCGGGGGAAGCGGACAAAATTTCAAATTGACCTCCTTCGGCCTTATGACTAGACTCTCGTCAGTTGTTACCACGTAGAAAAACGGTTCTGCCACACACAAGAAGGGGCATGGATGCTGCAGAGGTTATTGGGTTTCTTGTCCAAAGACCTGGCCATGGACCTTGGCACCGCCAACACCCTTATCTATCTCAAAGGGAAAGGGATCGTTCTCAATGAACCTTCGGTGGTCGCCATAGACAGGGACAATCACAGAGTTGTCGCCGTCGGCAAGGAAGCCAAAGGCCTCATGGGGCGAACTTCCGAAAGGGTCGTGGCCATTCGTCCTCTGAAAGATGGGGTGATCGCCGATTTTGAAGTCACCAGTGTCATGATCAAGACGTTTCTTGCCCGGGTGTTGTCGCGTCGCCCTCTGGTCAAGCCTAAGCTTGTGGTGGCTGTTCCCACGGGCATCACTTCCGTGGAAAAAAGGGCTGTCATTGAAGCGGCGGAACAGGCGGGGGCAAGCCGCGTGCACCTGGTGGAAGAGCCTATGGCGGCGGCCATCGGTGCCGGTCTTCCTGTGGATCAGCCCATCGGCAGCATGGTGGTGGATATTGGAGGTGGCACGACGGAAGTCGCCGTGATTTCCATGTTTGCGGTAGCCTACAGTGAATCGGTGCGCGTGGCCGGGGACGAAGCCAATGAGGCCATCATGCGCTATGTCCAAAGAGAAAGACAGATGATTATCAGCGAAGTGCTGGCCGAAAACATCAAGATGCAGATCGGTTCGGCCATTCCCTTGGACAAACCCATGAAACTGGAAGTGCCCGGTAAAGACATCGTCACCGGTATTCCCAAGAACTTCACCTTGACTGATGAAGAAGTTCGCTTTGCCATTCAAGAGCCGATTCACGTGATTGTGGAATCGGTTCGCCGAGCCCTGGAAAAGACGCCGCCGGAACTTTCCGCAGATATCGGCCAAAACGGCATTTGGTTGGCAGGCGGAGGGGCTCTGATCAAAGGGTTGGATCGTCTCCTGGAACAAGAAACCGGACTCAAAGTGAACATTGCCGATGATCCTCTCACCGCCGTGGTGCGAGGAGCCGGTGCGGTCATTGAACATTTCTCATATTTCCGTGATGTCTTCGTGAACTAAAAGGAGCGTCCTTCATGGAAAAGGTGTTCACGGCATCGGAAGTTCAAGACAAGATGGATTGCTACGGAGAATTCAACCGAAATGACAAGATCTGTGTCGCTTATTGCGCATTGAATGTCACTTGCGCCATTCTCAAGGCCCGCGGAATAGACACCATCGCCGTGCGATACGTGGACGGTGCCTGCATGCCGGCATACCGATCGGAAGTGCCGTAACATTTCAGCTTTTCAAAAATTCTTTAACTGTTTCGACACCCTGAAATTCGCGGAACGGCGACCAGCGTAGCTTTACCGGCGTCAGGGGCCGCCGCAAGATGTGTCAGAAGGCTTTCGTCGGTTCTGAAGGGTGAACAAGCCGAAGGAGTGGTTTTTTCTCCGCGTCGCTTAGCATTTCAAGAAGATTCCTAAGGGCTTGTTGAGCTTCGCGAACCGATTCCAGGTAGAAGGCTCGTTTTCGATCGTGTTCGGCTTCTTCCTTTTTGATTTCCAAACGCACGCGTCGAAGTTTGTGGTAAGGAAGCAGCGTTTTCCAAAAAGACAGATTCAATGGACGTCCGTAGACTTGTTCCAGCTGCAGAACCAACGCTTCGGCACCTCGATCTTTGAGGAAACGTTCCAGATCGAAAAGCTCCTGATCAGGAAGGTAGTAAGGCGAGGTCTCCCACGCCGCCACCTCTTCCTGCAAGGCTTTCAAAAGAGCGTGTTGGGCATTGTCCTTGGGTGTCATGGGAACTCCTTTTCCCGAGTGTTATTTTTGTCTTCCTTATCCTTCCAACCTAAAAATCTTCTCACATAAGCTAAGAAACCCACCGAAGAAAATCGACCCCGGCATGAAACCGCTGAAGTTCGGCGAAAGCTTGAGGCTTCAAAAGATTAGATCATTGCTTCAAAAAAGATTATGCTTTTGAGGACCGAACGCGCGGAGCCGCGGGAAATGGAATCGTTTCGCTTTTCTCTGGAACAAGGGAGGGACAGAACATGTACGTGGGTTGGCACATGAAAACAAATCTGGTGACGGTTTCTCCGGAAACACCCGTGCTGAAAGCGCGCGAAATCATGGATTCCAAAAAGATCTCTCACTTGCCGGTGACCGACGGCAAGGCTCGGCTTCTTGGGATCGTCACGGACCGAGACCTCAAGGAAGCCTGGGCCTCTCCGGCAAGCACCCTGAGTGTTTATGAACTCACCTATGTGCTGCAAAAACTGAAAGTCGAAGCCATCATGACCAAAAAGGTTCTGACGGCCACTCCCGATATGACCATCGAAAGGGCGGCGAGCCTTCTGCATGCGCATCGCATCGGGGCTCTTCCCGTGGTTCAAAATGACAAAGTGGTCGGCATCATCACTTCCACGGATCTTATGGAAGTGCTTCTGCAGGCTTTGGGCATGAGTGAAGACAGCGGCCGTCTCACCATTCTGGTGCGGGATCGCATCGGCATCTTGGCGGAAGTGGGACGCGCCATGCAGGAAGCCGGGATCAACATTCGCAGCGTCATGACCTTTCCCCTGCAGGGTTTTGACGATTTGTGGCAGCTGATTTTGCGGGTGAATCTGGCTTCGTTGGAAAAAGCAGCCCAGCTGCTCAAGGAACGCGGCTTCAAGGTGATCACGAAATACGTGGAAGACTTAACCCCCTATCTGCCGTAACGGGCTTGTTTTCTTGAAAAGCAGGACGGGACTATGGCGGAACTTATCGACTTTTTGGAACGAAAAAAAGCCTCCAGCCTGATTTGCGCCCGTCCTGTGGAATTCCGATGGGGGGAATGGGCTTCAGGTCCAGCTTGGTTGTGCGCTCGAAGTGAATCGGCGAAGTTTGAAGCGCACCGGCTCGAATCCCGACGTCTTTTCGGTCATTCGCACCTTCAGTGGCTGCCCAACCATGTGAAGCTCGACGGAGGCAGCCACTACACGGTGCAGGCCCTTTTCCGTTATCGAAACGACGAAGATGCCATGCGCCGCGTGTACCGGCTGGCAGGGCTGATGGAATGCGTGACTCGAGGTGTTTCGCCTGTCCTGCGTTCCGATCTTCTGCGCCGTATTTACGAAGCCATCATGGCCGAACGAAAGGCTCTGCAGGTGGTGTGGCGGGGATCCGTGGACCGTTTTCTTCTTCCCCTCTACCTTCACCACGGCGTCGTCGAACGCCTTCTTACCCTTCTAAAGCCCCTGGAAAGCCTCCAGGAACTCTTTTCCGTCATAGAGCATGAAACCGCCATCCAGTTCGATCTTTTGTCCACACACTATGTGATCTACGTGCCTTTGGCTTTTCGATGAGCAACCGCCTGAAAATCTGTAGAAAGAGTATCCATGTTTAACAGGGTTTATTGTATCGGGGTCGATATCGGCGGAACTTTTATCAAGATGGGCCTCTTTGATGAGAAGGGGGGGCAGCACGGATTTGAACGCCTTCCATCCAACGCCTCAGGCCCTCCCGAAGCTCTGCTGCAAAACCTGGTTCAGGCGTGCCGAAATCTGACGGCCGCCGCTCAAAAAGCGCAGGGCCGTGTTCTGGCCGTTGGACTCGGTGTTGCCGGAAAACTTGATACAAGGGAAGGGAGGGTGGTTTTTTCCCCAAATCTTCCCAACATGGAGGGATTCCCTTTAGCGCCGCGTCTTCAGGAAGCTTTGGAAATTCCTGTGGTTATGGAAAACGATGCCAATGTGTTCGGTCTCGGGGAAAGATGGGCCGGGCAGGGCCGAGATGTTTCCAATTGGATCGGGGTGACTTTGGGAACGGGTGTGGGAGGTTGTCTTGTGGCCGATGGATCGCTCTGGCTGGGAGATCAGCTGGGTTTCGTCGGAGAAATCGGCCATATGATCATAGACCCCAACGGGCCCTTATGTGCCTGCGGACAAACGGGATGCCTGGAAGCCCATGCATCGGGATCCGCCTTGGTTCGTGACATGACAAAAGCCTTTCAGCACGGAACCCCGATGCCTTCTTGGATCGAAGAGGCCATCCTGGGAAAGTCTCTTACCGCCGAACATGTTTTTCAGGCTGCCCAGACAGGAAATCCGCAAGCCCGAGATCTCTTCCGGCGTATGGGCTGGGCCTTGGGCCTCGCGTTGGGAAATCTCTTCACCTTTCTCGGCATTCAAACAGCTATCGTTGGAGGTGGAGTCAGCCAAGCATGGCCCATGTTTTTTCCTTTCCTTATGGAGACCCTTCACACGACGTATCGAATGCTCGATTCTGCAAGGATAAAGGTTTATCGCAGCCCTCTCGCTGCCCAGGCTCCCCTTTACGGTGCCGCGCATCTGGCCTGGAAAGCCTTGAGCGAAGACTCCAAGACGCCGTCCTCTCAACCGGCCTGAAAACAAAGACGCAGTGATTTTCGGCATGCGAGACCCTTTTCTTGGATGGGCGAGGTGCCGCGTCGCCCCTCCAAGCCGGAACCTGAGTCTTTCAACCACCCACCGTAGGGCGGATGAAGCGAAGCGAAATCCGCCACACCTCATCATGCAAAGCCGAAATCCTCGTTCTTTGGAAGTCCTTTTGCGGCTGGTGGGAAGACACCCATGATGCTTCCCTGCGCCGTTCGTGTCTTCTTAGCACCGGGGGCCACCGATCTTAGAAAGTCCATGAGGCGAAGAGTGTAAGATATACTTGTACCTCAAGGAGAATCCGGGGAATAAAAAACTATCGAAGGCGCTCGTGGCATGATAATAGATATCAGCAACCTCCCTGAAGACAAAGTAGAGTTCAAAAGCATTATCGAGAAGCTCCATGCCTATGCCACGGAATTGGAACAGAATACCCAGAACCTCCAGAAAGCCCTCTATCGAAAACGACATTCGGCCCTTGGCCCTGGGTCGGAAAAACCGGCTCTTTGCCAGGAATCTCGGTGGGGCCCACGCGGCGGCAACCTACTTTACGCTCATCAGCGCGGCCAGAGCCTGTGGGTCGGACCCCAGCCATTGCGGGTTGTCTCTCGAGACCCCTTGCATCCGAGCGCACCCACCAGGATTCTCGACTTGGCTGGGTGGGACGCCTTCGGCGAATCAAAAAAACCTGTCGCCCATGCCATAACTTTTGCCAGTCAGACCACAGACGATGCTCATCGCTGGGTACGCTTGCGTTCCAACACCCACGGTTCACGCAACCTCGAGGCGGCTATGCCGTTCTAAGTATGGCGGCGGATTTCGCTTCGCCGGGGATGACGGCGGATTCGGGCTTCGCCTCCATCCGCCCTACGGTGGGCGCTTGTCAGGAGAAGGGGTGGGTGCTAGAGTTCCAATGAAAGACGCCAAAAGAAGGAG
>FWPU01000826.1_pt1 | contig 95457 bp, 75 predicted proteins | sample 2228361 | NCBI WGS metagenome assembly FWPU01 (sample SAMEA103939777, study PRJEB20133) | metagenome | reverse complement strand
TAGCGACTGAAGAATCTTTGAGATTCTTCGCTTCGCTCAGAATGACAAAAAGGGTAAATGCTCAGAATGACTTTAATACATTACTGTAATTCTGAAGGAGCGATAGCGACTGAAGAATCTTTGAGATTCTTCGCTACGCTCAGAATGACAGGAAGGAAAAACGCACAGAATGACATTTGAGAACAAATTTAGAATGGAAAGTGAAGAAGCACATTGCTTTAAATTCAATTAAAATTAAAAATAGAATTATCAAATGCATTTAACCCATTGAGTGTATGAATTAATCGATGACTAAATTTTAAATTGCAAAGTGAAATACAATTTTTATTTATTTCTATTTAAATTCTGCTTTAAATGTTAAACATATACTAATTCTTCAGTCAATTGTGAAAGATAAATTATTCAAAAAATAGTGAGGAATAAATGAGATTCGAAAGAAGTGCTGGAATATTACTTCATCCTACATCACTACCATCTAAATATGGAATTGGAGAACTTGGACCTGATGCTTATCGATTTGTAGATTTTCTTTCTGAGTCGAAACAAAAACTATGGCAGATTCTACCTCTGGGTCCGACAAGTTTTGGTGATTCCCCTTATCAATGTCTCTCTGCCTTTGCAGGGAATCCACTTCTAATCAGTTTTGAAAAAGTTGTGAGTGATGGAATTGCATCACCAGAGATTCTAAATAATATTCCCAATTTCCCGGACGATAGAGTCAATTACGGTGATGTAATTGAGTATAAGTTTGAAACTTTAAATAAGATATTTGAGGAATTTCTAACAAATAATAACGAAGAATTAAAACAATCATTTGATGAATTCTGTGAAGTTGAGAAAAACTGGCTGGATGATTATACCCTTTTCGTCGCAATCAAAGATTATTTTGAAGGTAAGCCATGGAATGAATGGGAAAGTGCGATCGCTACGCGTAATAGAGAAGCGATCGATTATTTTCAAAACTACCTTTCTGATGAAATCCTCTACCATAAATTTGTTCAATTCTTATTTTTCAAGCAATGGATGGAATTAAAAAAATATGCAAATGAGAGAGGAATAAAAATAATCGGAGATCTTCCAATTTTTGTTGCATTTGATTCAGCAGATGTATGGGTATATCGCGATTTATTTGAAGTAAGTGAAGAAGGTAAACCACTTTTCATAGCAGGGGTTCCACCGGATTATTTTTCCCCTACTGGACAACGATGGGGAAATCCACACTATAGATGGGAAGTTATGGAACAGGATGATTATAAATGGTGGCGGGAGAGAATTAGCTCATTACTTAAATTGACAGATATAATTCGTATTGATCATTTCCGTGGATTTTACAATTACTGGAAGATTCCCGGCGATGCACCTACAGCAGAAAAAGGCGAATGGGTATTAGGTCCTGGAGAGAAATTTTTTAAGACCATGGAAATATACTTCGGTAAGTTGCCAATAATTGCAGAGGATCTTGGAATACTTGTTCCAGAGGTTTATGAATTGAGAGACAAATTTGGTTTTCCTGGAATGAAAATCTTACAGTTCGCATTTGGCGCAAATGGAGAAAAAAAGTTTTTGCCTCATCGTTACGAAAAAAATTGTGTGGTCTATACAGGTTCGCATGATAATGATACTACTCTCGGTTGGTGGTATTCAATTCAGAATGATGGAAGTGATACGAAGGAATTTTTTATGAAGTATACTGGTTCTGATGGTAAAGATGTATGTAAAGATATGATTCGTTTAGCATACTCCTCAGTTGCAGATATAGTAATTATACCATTACAAGATTATTTACGACTCGGTTCTGAAGCAAGAATGAATTTCCCAGGACAACCAGATGGTAATTGGTCGTGGAGGTTTAAATGGGATCAGATTACAGATGAATTGATAAATGAAATCAAAACATTTGTAGAAATTTTTGAGAGATGAAAGATGGCAGGATACTGGATTTTCAAATCCGAACCTGATGTTTATTCAATCGATGATATGGAGAGAGATGGAATAACTTTCTGGGATGGTGTGAGAAATTTTGAAGCAAGAAATTTTTTGAGAGATAAAGTTAAAAAAGGTGATAGAGTATTGTTCTATCACAGTAATTGTAAAGAGCCCGGTGTTTATGGAATTTGTGAAGTTGTGAAAGAAGCTTATCCCGATTTCACACAATTTGATGAAAATAGTAAATATTATGACAAGAAAAGTAATCCCGATAATCCTACCTGGTTTATGGTAGATATTAAATTTTTAAAAAAGCTAACAAAACCAGTGTTACTTGAGGAGATTAAATTCAATCCAAAATTGAAGAACATCAGGTTGGTAAAGAAAGGAAATAGATTATCCATAATTCCTTTAACAAGAGAAGAATATGATGAGATTTTGAAGATGAGTAAGTGATGATAGTTTTTAGTTCTTAATTCCTGGTTCTTTATTCTTAGTTCCTGATTCTTAATTTTGAATACATAATTATATCAATTTTAGTGATTAATCAGGAAATAAGGGTTGAATTTTGCGTAGTTATTTGTTAATGGAGTTATAATTAATGACAATTAGTTATTCGGATGATAAGTTTTTTAATCTCAATTAGAAAATTCCAATATTTTTAAAATATCTCTTTCAAGGGTTTCCTGAGGTGATTCGATAATTCTTCCTATTTCTGAATTATTTTTGTAGAAAATGAATGTTGGCACTCGTTCAATCACAAATTGTTCAATATCAAATCCTGCTGCCTGTTTTTTCCTATCGACACAATAAAGAGACAAATTACCGAAATCATAATTCAATAAATCTAGAATTTTGTAAAAGTGTGGTACCTCTCTTCTACTATCACTACACCATGTTCCCATCACACATACAATTTTAATTGAATCAAGATTGATCAATTTTAATATAGAATCTTCGGGTTCATAATAATCATATTCTGAATCGAACCACCAGGAAAAAGATGTATCTTTCGTTAGATTTTCTCTCGAACATAATCCGATTAACATTGGCTTAGAGGATTTCTCATCAATAACAACAGTACAACTTTTCTCGTTGTCCTGTTCATATGATTTGACAATTACCATTAGAGTAAAAATAATTGTGAATAAAATTTTCGTTTTCATTACTTATCTCCCTGATTTTTGTAATATTCCCGGATGTCTACTCCCCACATTAGTTTTTCTCTCAGCGTCTGGAAGTAATCTTTATTTTTTCTCTTAAACAATTTTAAATGTTTATCTGATTTCTGAATTGTAATTCTAATAGGTGGTTTAAGTTTAACAATTTGTTGACCATCTTTATTGATTGTAACAGTCTCATACATCGAACGAGCTTCGACTTCAATTTTACTCTTACCCGGGATAACAATTGGTCGGACGGTCAACGTGTGTGGACAGATGGGACTCAAGATTATGCAATCCATATCAGGTAGAAGAATTGGTCCACCTGAGGAGAGTGAATATCCAGTTGAACCAGTGGGAGTTGAGACAATCAATCCATCGGAGCGATATGTGGTGAGATATTTCCCATCTACATAAGTATCGATTTCAATGATCCTTGACCAGCTGCCCTTTTCGATTACAATATCATTTATACAAATGAACTTATTCTTATTGTTTCCTTTAACATTTGCTTCAAGAAGAATTCTTTTTTCAATTGAGAAATCTTTTTGTTCAATTTCATGGAAAACATCATCTAAATCGTGATAATTAATGTCGGCCAGAAATCCTAACTTTCCAAAATTGACACCTAACAACACTGCATCAGCCTGAATTGCAAATTGAGCTGAATAGAGCATAGTTCCATCGCCACCAAGGGAGATGAGAAAGTCAATCTTGTTTTTGAATTTATTTTCGTCAGTAACTTTTACAAACTGATGAAGACGGTTCTTTATTAAAAGTTCTTTAACGAATTCGTAAGTATTTCTACTAAGATAGATTTCTAGATTATTTTTTTCTTTACTTTTAGAAATGAATTCAATTAAATAATCGGAGATATTATATTTTGATGTGTTTGCGATAATTCCAATTCTCAACTTTTTGCCTCTTCAACCTTTTCAGATTTTGATTTCCGTTCTTTTTCAAGCTCATCGATATAATTCAATTTAAGGTCTTTGCTGATTTGAGTTATTAATCTATCTTCATCCTCAGATAGATTACCTTTTGTTTTTTCTTTTATCATATCAATCATATCAATTGAGAGTTTCGCTGCTTCTAAATCTTTTTCAATTTTTTGAGTAATTGGATTGGGGAGCTTTCCCATTCCGATCATTGCAGAAGTTTGAAATTGAAGGATAAGTTGAACGAAGAGAGCGTCGTACATGTTTTTTTCTTTCTCGTTCATAATAATCCTCCCATTGATTTAATTCCAACATAACTAAAAATCATTCCTTCATCAAACGTTGAATTGTCAGACTCATTCCAACTACAAACCAGAGCATGGTTGCAATCTCGTGATCACCAAAATTATACTCGAATAAACCACTCACACAAATTCCGATGAATGCAGCAAATAATCCTTTTGCAAGGACATTATAAAAGTTTCTATTGTGACTTAATTTGATTGTCTCAATATGAATGAAGAAAATCTTAATGAGTAAAATGATGAAAATTATAAAACCAAATATCCCAAGTGTTGCAAGAATATGAGTATAATTATTATGAAGATGTCCATAAGTATACTTATCAAAGGACTCTCGATATTTTTTGTAAGTTTCGTTAAAATCAATATTCCCTACACCGAAAATTGGATGCTCTGAAAAGATTTTAAAAGCTACCCGTAGTTGATTCATTCTTTCGATGTTGGATGGATGGTAAGGATCATAAATTGAACTTAAACGACTACGATGGAAATATGTAGCGATCCACCTATCACCAGAATTTATTAAACCAGTAATTTTTTCTTTGAATTGATAAAGTTCAAATACATTACCATGAATGTTGATGAGGTAAATTTTACCACCAAAATCTGTAAACACGATGTCATCATCAATAAACCGAATAAGGTTAGGAATAATTTTTGTTTTGATTCCTCTCACAATAACAGGTTTTTCTGGTTTCGAAATATCATAAATTTTAATTCCTTTTAATCCATCACCAAGAACAAGATAATTATTCTTAATATAGATGGATGAAGGTAAATCTTCTGTATTGATCTCACTAACAACATTTAAAGTTCCATCATCTGAAAGATTAAGGATAAGAATTTTTTTGTCATCCAGTGTAGCGTAAAGGGTATTATCTCTACCTACAACACCTGTTATTACAATCTTTTTGTTTTCATTGGAAAGATTTAGTGAATTTATAAACTCAGGTTCATATGGATTCGAGATATCAATAACATCAATACCATACTCACCCTGACTAATAATAAGAAAATTCTTGTGTAGATAGATAGAACTAACAATGTATTTCGGTATTATGGAATTAATAAACTCAATAGAATCTTCACCTGGTTTTAGAATTAAAATTCTTGAGTCGAGTAGAAGTGTGAATAATAAAGAATCTTCTATTGCAACTGCCTTCGCTGGAGAAGGAGTTGAATATTCACCGATTAATTTAATTGTGGAATCAAAAAATCTCCATCGAGTAATACCTTTTTCATAATCAGCAATGAAGAACTCACCATTCAATGTATCAAGGCCACTTGCTCTACCAGGAGTTTTCTGCTGGATCAAATCCGTAAGCGTTATAGCGTTATTGTCAATTTTAAATGAGACCATCTCACTTGTCGTTTGAGTCATTGAAAAGAACACAGCTATAATAATCGCGACGAATCCAATAAATATAAATCTTCTATGAAGAATGAAGAGAAAAACAACACCTGCGATTGTACCCAACCATGCTGCTCTTGTATAACTGGAAACAAGTGATGCTATTGAAATAAGAATTGCTATAATTAAAAGAATTTTGTATTGAAATTTATTCTCTTTAAGAAAAAGAAAACTCACCAGAATGATAGTAACAATACTCATTAGTCCACCAGCAGTCATGACATATTGAAAAATAGATGGACCTTTCTGAATCTTGGAATATAATTGATAAACATAGTATTGATAAGCGAAGTAGAGATAAACAGCCATTCCAATTATTGCAAAGACAAGGAATGCGTACAATATTCTTTTAAATCGTTTTTCATTTCTTAAATAGTAAACAGGCATATAGACAATGGGTAGAAGTATTGCTCTTTTAAAAGTATTATGAAAAGCTTGAGAAGTGTAATCTGAAAGCAAAGCTGAAATTATTTCAGAGCAGATTAAAAGAATGAAGAGTAATTCAAGACCAGTTTTTCTTTTTTCAATTTTTTTTTGAACTACAAATCTCAGAAGAAGAGTAAAGAGAGCACCAAAATATCCAATTTGATTTACGAATATTGATGTAGTCAAACTCGCAGCAAAAATGAAAAGAAAAACAAAACCAAGCCTATCAATAATTTCAATTGTCCTCTCGGGATATGATTTCATCATTCAACCTCGTTTAAATTAAATTGAAGATTATATAAACGGTAGTATAATCCTTCCACATCCTGAATGAGCTCTAAATGAGTACCGATTTGCACAATTTTACCTTTGTCAATTACAATAACTTTATTCGCATTTCTGACTGTGCTTAATCGATGAGCAATTACAAATGTTGTTCTATCTTTCATAAGATTTTCGATTGCTCCCTGCACAAGAATTTCTGACTCGCTATCAAGAGATGAAGTGGCTTCGTCAAGAATCATTATTGGTGGATTTTTCAATAAAGCTCTTGCTATGGAGATTCGTTGCCTCTGACCACCACTAAGTTTTAATCCTCTTTCACCAATGACGGTCTCATATCCATTGGGAAGATTTAAAATAAATTCGTGGGCATTTGCAGCAATGGCAGCTTGGATGATGTCATCAAAATTTGCGTCTTCCATTCCATAGCAGATATTATTCTTTATCGTATCGTTAAACAATATTGGATCCTGAGTTACAATACCAATGTGATTCCTTAATGATTTCAAATCATAATCCCTGAGGTCGATGCCGTCAATATAAATTGCACCTTCTGTAACATCATAAAATCTCGGAATCAAATCAACAAGGGTTGTTTTACCGGCACCACTTGGCCCGACTAATGCTGCAATCTCCCCTTTTTTAACTTCAAAGGAAATATCGCGCAAAATATATCTATGATTGACATCATAATGGAAAGAAACTTTATCAAAAACTATTTTATCGTTGAATGATTGGAATAAAATTGCATTTGGTTTATTCTTAATTGTGATCGGTTCATCGATGATTTCGAATACTCGAGAAGCTGCAGCAGTAGATTCCTGAATTCGATTTGCTACATTGCTCAGCTCTTTCACTGGTGGCATGATCTGGAAAATTATAAAAAGAAATCCGAGAAATTCACTAGCTTTCAAAGTATGAGTTTCGAGAACCTGAATTCCTCCATACCAGATAATCAAAACTCCTGCGAGAACGCTAAAGAATTCTGTAACAGGAGGTGCGATATTTCTGATTCGTGTTATTCGTAAGATCATTTTGAAAAAGTGATTTGTCAGTGCGAAGAAGTTCTCGTTTTCTTTTAATTCCATATTAAATGCTTTAACGATTTTAGTGCCATAGATTTTTTCCTGTAAGAATGAAGTTAAATCAGCCATTTTGCCCTGCAAGATGTAACTCTGTTTATAGAGCAAAATCCCCAACCAGCTAATTATTACTAAAGAGAATGGCATAACGACAAGTGAAAGTAGGGTCAATTGCCAGCTAATTGCAATAGCCAGCAATAAGAAGACAATTACAAGTAAAGGATCTTTAGTAAGAGTGACAAAACTTGCGGAGATACCTGTATTAATCATTGTAATATCATTTGTGATGCGGGAAATTAAATTTCCAATTCTTTCATTTGTGAAATATTTTAAAGACAGTTTATTTAAGTGGGCGTAGGTTTCATTTCTTAGATCACGAATGAATCCCTGTTCGATAAATGCCATAAGATAAGATTGGATGTAACCGAATAATCCTTTCAGGAAGAAGGTCAGAACAATCAATCCACAAATTCTTAATAATGAATCTCTTTTTGATGGTCGATCGATAAATGAATAGAGTTTTTCTGATAAATCTTTTTTAATTCCCGCTAAAAATCCTCCACTCTTAACCTGAGTTTCGAGTTTTTGACTGAGTTCGGCAGTCGGTGACTGTTGTTGTTCTGCTTTAATTTCTGTTTGAAATAATGTTTCGAGAAGTGGAATGGTTAAATAGATCGAAAGTCCACTAAAAACAGTGAAAAATATTGAAGTAAGAAGTACACCAATTAAGTGACGCCAATATGGTTTAAGGTAGTTCAGTATTCGGAAATATGTTTTTCGAGGGTTTATTTTAATTTCATCCATAATCAATTAGTTTAATTTAACTTGAACAGCATTTAAAAATAACTAAAAAGATATTAATTAGTGAGTTGAATTTTGGAACAGATTAAAGGACAAATTATTAACGACTAATTAAAAAAATGAAAGGAAAGAACACAATTGTTATAAACATTCGGTAATTTTTGTTTTACCGATTGATTCATAGTATTGTTATAATTTATTACTCTACCCTAAAAACAATCTTTTCTGTGTCCCTCTGAGACCTCAGTGATGAATCAAAAAACATCCTCTTACGAGATTCAAAATTACCATAAAAAGAAATGGATTTTTACTAATGGGGTTACACAGCAATTTTATTTTGCGATTATCTTAAAAGTTAGTAAGATTAAATCAACAAATGAATCTTGTGGTAAATTAACTTTATTATTTTTGTAAAGGATAGGAACAGCTGAGTTTAGAGTTAAATTGATAATTAAATCATTAAATTATTTGCACTCTATTTTAATTTAAATTCGTCAGGATAAACTTAAAAATAATTTCATAATCGTATTGATCAACCGGTTAAAATATTTCCAGAGAGGGCTATAAATAAATAAAATTAGCAGGACACTCCCGGCCAATCCAAAGTTCACAAGCCTTTGAGTAAACTTTGAATAAAAAATTGCGTGGAGAATATGAATTCCATCGAGTGGTGGGATGGGCAGAAGATTAAAACAAAAAAGGAAAATATTTAGATAAACACCGTAGAGTAAAATTGTTGAGAGTAAGAATTGTTTATCATTTATTTCAAAGAATGAAATTTCTGGGAGGAATAGAATTAAAGTATAAAACAAAAAGGCTAGGATTAAATTCGATAATGGGCCTGCAAGGGATACGATTCCATCTCCCCATCGTTTATTAGAAAAATTATCTGGATTTACCGGTACTGGTTTAGCCCACCCGATTAAAGCGATTCCAGAAGCAAACGCAGCAATTGGTATTAAAACACTTCCAATTAGATCAAGATGTTTGATTGGATTAAAAGTCATCCTGCCCACTTTTTTTGCAGTGTCATCACCAAACATATAAGCCATGAATGCATGAGCATATTCATGAAAAGTAATGGAAATCAAAAAAAGTGGAACAAAAAAAATAAAAAGAATCAACTTAGGATTTACAATTAAGTTTTCCATTGGATAAAATTTTTAATTACTGATTCTTGGATGATATTTGATTAAAACTTCTCGCAATTTATTTCTATCCACATGAGTATAAATTTGTGTAGTTGATATTCTTGCATGTCCTAAAAGTTCCTGTACGATTCTAATATCAGCACCTCTCTCAAGGAGATGAGTTGCGAATGAATGTCTGATAGTATGTGGATGAACATTTTTATCGATCTCAGCTTGCTGAACATAATATCTTAGAATTTTAAAAAATCCCATGCGAGTTAATTTTTTACCCCTACGATTTAGAAACAAATAATTTTCCGAAACTAATTTTTTTGTAAGAACTGGACGAGATTTTTTTAGATATTCGTCAATCCAGTATATGGCATGAGAACCAACTGGTACCAAACGTTCTTTGTTTCCTTTACCATATATTTTGACAACCTCTTCATCAAAAAATAAATCAGATACTTTTAAATTAATTAATTCCGAAACGCGTACACCAGTAGCGTAGGCAAATTCTAACATTGCTTTATCTCTTAATCCAAGTACGGTTTTAGTATCAGGCATATTTAATATTTTATTAATCTCTGAAATCGATAAAACTTCCGGTGGTCGTCTACTAATTTTTGGAGCTTTGAATTTTAATGATGGGTTCGATTGAATATATTCGTTCGTGAACAGATATCTGAAGAAGCTCTTAATGGATGAATAATTTCTTGCAATAGATTTTGCTGATAATCCAAGAACATCAAGGGTTGAAAAGAAATTACTGAGAATTGTTTTGTCGACATCATTATAATCATCCAATCCCCTTTCCTCTAAATACTCATTGAATCTTTCGATATCTCTTTTATATGAATCTATAGTATTGTTTGAATAGCCACGAATCGATTTCAGATAGATTAAAAATTCATTGGTGAGTTGATTGAACAAATCTACTGACATAATTAAACTTGAGGATATTCTATTCTCTGATGATAAAATCCTATTAGAGTATCAACAAAACTTTGTTTGATGAGATCCAGATCTTTTAGTGTAAGACTAGATTCATTTAACTGTCCCTCGAAAAATCTTCTCTGGATGATATCTTTGACAAGGTCATTTAATTTTTCTTCTGTTATTTCATCTAAATTTTTGCTCATAGATTCAACGGCATCGGCTAACATAACAATTGCTGTTTCTTTTGAATCTGGTTTTGGTCCTGGATATCTGAATCTATCCTCATCAACTTTTCTCCCGAGTTTTTTAGCCATACTTAGAAAGTATTGAACTTGAGTTGTCCCGTGATGCATTGGAATGAATTTAATAACCTCCTCAGGAAGTTTATATTTTCTTGCAAGTTCGATGCCCTCTTCTACATGATTCAAAATGATCTGGGCGCTTTGTTCAGGATCCAGATCTTCATGTTCGCTTTTTTCATCGAGAATATTCTCTATAAAGTAATTTGGTTCGATGATTTTACCAATATCGTGATACAAAGCACCAACTTTTGTCAAGATCGAATTCGCTCCGATGGAGTGAGCTGCACTTTCTGCAAGTATACTTAGATTAACAGAATGATGAAATGTACCAGGTGCTTTCAATTTGAGATCTTTCAAGAGTGGATGATTAAAATCTGCAAGCTCGAGGAGAGTTAAATCTGTAGTGACATCAAAAAATCTTTCAAAAAAGATAAGAAGTCCATATGTAAAGATCGGAGAAATTACAGCATTCACGAGGGCAAAGATTGCTTCATTACTCATTTCAGTTAATGTCTCATATCTTTCGAGACCAAAGGAAATAATTGCGAGTAAGTAACCTGAAAGAATAAAAAGAAGAGATCTAAAAATTTGAGATCGATTTTTAATATCTCTGACTGAAAAAACAGCAAGAGTACCTGCAATTATATTTGCAGTAGCAATTGTATAATCGTTCCCTCCAATTCCACCAACAATCATCGATGAAATAACTGTATAATAAAACCCCAATCTTGAATCAAAAATTATTGCGATCAGCATCGAGGCAACAGGAATAATTATCAGATATTGTATGGGTAAATCTGTTTCTACTCTTGTAGTGAGGTAAGCAAGAAATGAGATGAGAATGAGAATAATCGAAAAAATCAAAATCTTGCTGGTATTTGAATAAACCTTCTTTCTAAAGAGATAGATATAAATTGCAAGAATGAGTATAACTCCTGCGATATGTAACAATTTCCCAAGAAACTGAAGCGCTTCATTAATTTTTTCACCTTTTTCATATTTAATTCTTCGATATGAATCAATTTTTCTTTTGATTTCCTCTGTGATTTTCTGATGTTTTGCGACTATTCTTTCGTTCTCCAGAACGATGCCAATGTTTTTTGAAATTTTATATCGTGCTTCTTCCATCGCTATTAAAGTTTCTTTTTTATTGAAAATTATATCTGGGGTAATAAATTTTCTGGAGATCAATCTTATTAATTCCACAACTGTTTCACTATCATTTTCAAAATTTTGTAATGCACCAGTTAGTAATTTTTCGATATCATTTTGATCAAAAAAAGATGATTTAGGATATACCCTTTCGATCTTTCCGTTTCTAATCACAATTGAATCCTTATCAATATCAACTTTATTCTGGTCTAAAAAACCTGTCCTATATATTAAATCAAAAATATTATTCAATAATGATTTTATGTCATGTAATGATTTATCATCTAATCGTGCAATGGGTTCAGCTAATTTTTTTCCGACACCTTTAGATTCTAAGAAATTGAGTACTGAATCATATGTTATTTTTTGTTCTGAATATTTTTTGATTAATAAACTCAAATCATCCAGAAACGAATTCAATAACTTAAAATTATGTGTTTTGATTGTATCAATACGTTCAAATATCGGAAGTATAGATTTTTCTGCTTCTCTTAAATCTCTTTCGTATTCATCGGGATATTTTAATACAGGGAAAGAGAACTGCGCAATTAAATCTCGTGAAGTCCAGATATCTCCGACTTTAATCTCCTTATCTATTGCCTCGCTTTTAGGAAATAATAAAGCGAGTATGAAAATAGTAATAACAACTATTAAAATCCTCGTAATGAGGTCACGGTTAATTTTTCTCTTCTTGGATTTCATATTTCAAAAATAATATTATGAGTAATTTTCTCAATTGAGAATACAAAAAGCCTCTCCATTATCGGGAAAGGCTATTCATAAGAAAATTTTTTCTTATTAACTTCCAGCAGGTTTGGGTTTATAAGTAAGCGCAGCAACAATTCCAAGTATTATTGACTGAGCGAATCCTACAAGGAAAGTTGAAAGAGCTACCTTATATGGGATTGGGAACATAGCGTATGTTCCATAGGATACTACAAGGAAATAAAAAAGACCAATATAAATACCAAACCGCACTCCCTCCATTATGCCTCTATTCTCATACCCCTTCGCGAAGAAGAATGTAAAGAAAAAGCTCCAGACATATCGAGCAAGAATCCAATCCACATCTTTGACATCATCTCGTCCTCAGGACGATATGCTTTCTGAACTTCTGGATCTTGCCAGAGTGGATCGAGCAAATTCATATAGAAGAGGAAATTCGTTATTTCAAGAACAACGAATATGAGAAGAAAAGTTAACCAGAATTTTTTTGTAAACATAAATCACCTCATTTTTTGTTGTTGATTATTTATTCTCTGACTCTCTTGAGTCTTTTTCAAAATAGGAAATTATTGAATGGTAAGCAAAGATTTCTGCATCCTCTCATACAGAACCATTTTTGTGAAACGATTGAATTGTGTAAATAGAAGATATGTATTACTTCTGAGCTCCACATTGAAAATCTACTCTTTCTTCTTTTATTATTTCAAATTCACTGATTAACTTTTAGTTTATATTTATATCCACGATATTTACACTTATCAAAATCGGGTATGATTATTCAAAATAAGTTTTGTGCTCAAGAAAGATTGGAAATCATTTTTACTCTTGATTACATCAAAGATCGGGATGGTGATTGAATTCGTTAGATGAGTTTTCAATCCTTCCGAATCGATTTGCGATAATTTATAAATTGTTCCATTGTAGATCGGGTAAGTTGGATTTATCGTAAAGCATAGTAGCTCTGTTCTATTCATAAAACTAATTCTGACATCTTGAATCCTGAACTGTGATAATATCTCATTTAACTCAAATAGTTCGAATGAATAGATTAATGTTAACGGGGAGTTCAAGATAATTTCAAATGTATTATCTAATTGAGAAATGAAATCAAGGAAAACTCTAAAGTTCAATACACCATCGATTCTCACTTTACTGGAAACTTTTAATGAATCCATAATTTGCTCAATTTGATGTAAATGCAAAAGATTATTCACAGCTGGAATTTCGTTAGAATCATTTTTTATTTTCTCACCACAATTAAAGACAGTTTCAATCAATCCCAATTCAAATGTCAATTGATCTAGTTTTTCAGAACGAGCCGGACCAGTAGTAAAAATTAAATAGTCAGAAAATTCAAGGGGAGCTAATCTGTTTATTGAACCATCGATTAAGACGAAATCAAATCTGTTCAATAATTCAAAGTTTAAGAGTTTCTGAACACCTGCTCGTGTTGTTGGTCCGGCAAAAGTGATAAAATCATCCTGTAATATTTCGACAACTAAAATTTCACCGAGTGGATTGTACATTCCTGTTCTTAGATGTAACTTAAATGGAATTTTAGATTGGTTGAGTATTTTTTCCGCAGTAGCAATAATGGTATTTGGGAGAACTCTAATTCTTGGTTTCGGGAGAGAAGTTATATTATCAAAATCTTCGCCATCATAACCAATACTGGTGATAAATATTTTTTTTCTTTTTTTATAAAGAAAATTATAAACAGTGATTAATGTAGTGGTCTTGCCCGTATTTTTAGCAGTTCCAACAATTCCAATCTTAACTGGATTTTTCGACAACTGTCCCCCGACCAAATAATCCAGGATAAGCCCCATCTTCTTGATTTCCTAAATCACCGGACATAATTGCTTCGGCAAGATTGTTTCGCTTACTCACACTGATTAAAACATCTCTCAATTTTTCATAAATCATTTGTTTATAAATTTCAAAATCTCCCGTGAATAGAATATTCGTTGAACCATAAAACTTAAAAGTTTCTGCAACAGATTGTAGTGTATCAATTCTCGAAGCAATTGAAATCGGACCTCGAGAGTAAGCTTCGTCGGAAGAGGCAATAGTGATAGCATCTACCTTTAAAGTAGAAGCCAATGCAGCGTGCAAAGCAGTAGAAATGGAAGACTGAACTCTATCTTCAGTTTGAGTCATAAATGCAATAGGTTCACCAGGCCAGATAGGAGCATCAACTATAGATTTTAATACTTCGATTTTTGCTGCGTTGTAATCGATATAGTTTTGCTCCATATAACCATTTATTCGAATGTGAGGTCCGTAACAGAAAAGGGGTTTAAGAATTGGTTTCGCACCAAGTTTTAATCCAAGTTTTAAATTTATCAAAAGTCCGGCAAGGGTCTTCCATGCAGGTACACCACTTAATTCATCGTTGCCGGGAATATCAAAAGGCATGTTGAATCGAGCAGAGAGTCTGAGGGCTTCTATCCCATCGACGAGCAACCTGTATGGATCGGTTCCTGCACCAAGAGAACCATAAACAAGATTTATTTTCGTGAAATCTGCTTCTGCAATTCCACCAATCAGAACAGTTTCGGGAGTGTTTAGTCCTCGATGTGCCCTGATAGTAAGATATGTTGAATGATCAAATGATTTACGAAATAATAGTAAGTTATCGAGTGTTGTGATAGTTCCATCATTTTCGTGAGAAAGTAGTCCATCGAGCAGTCCCTCAAATCTTGCTTCCCATGAAGGGTTAATGATCAAGAATCCGTTGGCACCCCATCTTTCGCAAATCCTACCATGAACAATATCCATAATAGGACAACCACTTCCAAGAAACTTAAAAATTATTGGTTGAGATTTATTAATCTGAATTTTTAATGGATTGAAATGTCTGTGTTCATCAAGAAATTTTCTTAAATCCAATCTTTCCTTTTCGGTTACAAATCTCACACTTTTGAAATAACCCTGTTCATAAAAATTGATTATTTCTTTATCACATAGTTGGAGATATTTTTTGAGTAAGTTGTTCCTTTTTTCAGGATTGTATGCGTTAATAATTTCTTCTCTAATTTTACTCCGTTCTGTAGCATTTGTAGTTTTATTCTGAACCCAATGAAGAGTTTTCTCGGCAATTAGTTCAAGCAGATTTTCGATTTGAGAATCAAAAAAATTATAAGTATGAGTATTAACGAAATCTTTTTTGAGACGATTAAGTCCAGTTTTTATGCTATCAAGTGTCTTCCCTTCAAGATATGAAATTAATTCTTCAATGGAGGTGTGTTCATCGAAGCCTTTATCAAATCCAAGTTCGGTTGCCAGTTCTGGTGTTATAGCTTTTCCACCAATTATTACTTTCGCTTTTTCTCTAACTCCACTTGCATCAAGCAGATCGATAAACCGAGCCAGAACTTCTGCTACACCATAACCAATGGTTCTACTAACAAGAATGTAATCATAATCTCTCTCAAGACATTTTTCAAGAATTTTTTCCAATGGCAAATCAGGTGGAAGTAAATAACTCTGGTAGCCATGTTTTTGAAGTTCTCGGTGAATGATTTTTATTCCTACATCATGAACAGGATCGAGAGGAATGCATAAAATAGATTTATTCTTCATTGCTGTTTAACCAACCATAAATCTGACCCGGTTTATGAATGTATTTCCTCAATCTCACTCGAACTCCAAATCCATCAAATTCAATAAACATGATATCAACTTCACCAAGATTTAACTCTTTTCCCAGTTCAAATGCCAGTTTCTTACCTTCTTTTAGTGAAGAGCATTGAATATATGTTTCGATATCAATCGTATCAATTACTTTTCCTAAAGCTTTCATATGTGAATATCAACTCTGAAATTTTTTTATTCTTTTCACTCAAAAATTCCTGCATGATTACAAACAATTTCTATTAATTTCACAAGACCACGAACAACCATCCTTGCTCTTTCATGAATTAGTTGACCATGATTATCAGTCGTACCCAATCCAGGTGAGATGAAAATGTTTGCATCATACGCAATTGTTGGGATGATTCCCATCTGACTCATTCCATCCTGAAAGATATTTGATCCAGAGTACATATCCTCGATTGAGAAAATCGGAATTCCTAACTTCCCATTCTGCCAGCTATCTTCGTAGTTGATTTCAACTGCCCCTGAATTATAGCTCTTGTAAAACTTAAAGTATGGACGAATTCTTGAGTCAATTTTTGAAAATTCATCAACAACAATTTCGTAAAGCTCATCGATTGGTTTAGTAATAACTTCAGGTTTCTCAAGCAAAACTTTTAGAGCAGCAAGTTGTCCCGTAAGTCCCTCTTTACCCGGATCATTAGTAACATACGCAGCTTTACCGTAGGAAGAAATTGTTCCATAACGATTACCATGATAACCAAGTGCACGTCTGATTGGTACCATAACTTCTTCTTTCCCGATAATCAAACCACTTGTGGCAGAACCGCTTGCTTTGTCCATGCTATAAATCATTACATCAGCGCCCACTTTTCTAATATCAGTTCCAATGATTGGAATTCCCCAGGCATTATCAATAACATATGGCACGTTAAATTCTTTTGCAATTTGAGCTATGCCTTTTTGAAGTCTTGGTGCACCGTCTGAATCTTTTTCACCATAACCATAACCTGGAGTATCATATCCAAGTGATGCAAAACCTGATAACATCGTTTTGTGAAGCTCTGCAGAATATCTGATATTTAATATTGATTCATCAACTTTAACATTTTTTAATAAAGGCACAGGATGATAATTTATGCCATGAACTGAATAATCAGCTCCAACGAGAGGAACAAAGACAACATCCAGATTATTCTGTCTCTTACCATAGAATCCGAATTCCCCTGCAGTGCATCCTCTATCGGCAAATATATCTTTGTATTTCGGTGGATACGGTCTACCATAACCAGCGTGATGATGAGTATGCCGTTCAAGTGGAACAATATATCTCGTACGATAATTATCTCCCCGACCCTGCATTGGAGGTGTAAATAAACAATCGAATGTTACCCAGAGTCCGGCTTCGCATGTATTCACCGGTGCAGCATCATATTCATCACTATAATATGTTTTGATAATTTCCCTGATTTGATCAACATATACAGCAAGTGGAACGACTTTTTTAGATTCCTCTGCCATAAATTTTTCAACATCTTCTCTTAATGGAGAAGGACATCCCGAAATTGCACCTGTTAGACCAAATGCACCTTTTAGTTCAGATGGAATTTTTAATTCTTCAGCTACCTTTTTTGCTTCTGAATAAATTTGTGGTATTCTTTGTTGTAGTCTTTTGTACATCTGAAATTTAAATTTCACTTCACTCATTTTATTACTCCTTTTTAATACCTTTAATGATGATTAAATCATTCAGTTTTATGCCCATTTCTTTCCCAGTTATTCTCTTACTCGAGTAAATTATTGTGTTTTGATGATTTGGCATGTGTGTATCGTCAAATCCAGCAATTTTACCAATTACTTTATTGTTCCAAACAACTTCATCACCAATCAGTAACACTCCGCTATTCAATAGCTCAACAAAAGCCAGATAAGAAATTCTCTGCACATTTGAACCAGGTCTTGTTGAATCTTCATCGGTAATAATCAATTCGATTACGGTACCTGCAGAAAAAGTGCGGGAAATGGGAACAATTAAGTTAAGGTTCCGATTATCAAGTCTCCCATCGAGAACAGCTATTACTTTTGTCTCAATATCAACCTTTGAAAAATAAAAACTTCGATCTACGAGTTTTCTTGAATAAGGGTCAGAGTTCATACGAACCTCTTTATGAAATCATCTGGATCACCATAGAGGAAATCAATCACAGGAATTTCAATTAAGGTATAACACCCAGGTTTTTGTTTTACTGAAGCTCTTGCAGCACTAACCATTACTTGAGCAGTTATAGCAGGATTATTAATTCGCATTTCGAATTTGAGTAATTGATTGTGGGTTATCCCAGCAACGCCTTTTCTTTCCAGTAGAACACCATGTCCCATATCGATCAATTGTTGAACATCAGTTACTTGATAAACATAAGTTCGATCATTCTTGAAATAATTATCATTTAAAATTTGTCCTTTAATATTTTCGAAATCTGCATTATCTTCGAGTTCTACATAAACCAGTCTTCTATGAATTCCCATACCGGCTGGAACAGTGATCGCGATTGCATCTTTTACACCTTTGATTGCTTTAACAGCGCAGGTATGCCCCATGGACATTCCTGGGCCGTAATTTGTTGTGGTGATACCTCTCGGAGTCATCGCAAGGAACCAACCCCTTATAACAGAATCAATTCCAGGATCCCAACCAGCAGAAGTGATGGCAACACAATTGTTCATCTTAGCGATTTCATCCAGCTCATTTCTTAATTTGATAATTTCATCATGGATGTCGAAACTATCAACTACATTATAACCAGACTCAAGCAGTTTCTTAGCCATTTCTGGAACTTTACGAGAGGGTAGGCAGAGTAACCCTACATCAAATTCATCCAGAAGTGAAATATCTTCCACAACTCTTGTTTGATTTAATTTCATTTGTCTTATTCTTTCAAATCTCTGATTCTGGAATTGTGATTTAGAAACTTCCACGATTCCCACTAACTCCATATCAGGTTCTTCCATAACACAATCGAAAGCATAGCAACCCACATTCCCATAACCAATAATTGCAACCTTAATTGGTTTCATGATTCCTCCCCACAAATATTATTTTAATTTTTTGTTTATATACTTTCTTGCTGTTTCGTTATGTTTTTTGATTAAAGATTCAACCTGCTCTCCATCTTTTTTCTTCAATGCTTTGATTATCTTTTCATGTTCTAAAATTGAATCGTTAATATGATCCAAAAGAGCGAGATACATCGAATTGTATCTGAGTGTGAGTTTCCGTAATTCTTCAATGTATTTGATGAGTTTAGGTGATTTGGAAGCATTAATTATGATTCTGTGAAATTCTGAGTTTAATTTGAGTATCTGGTTGTAGTCTTGTTTTCTGGATTTTGATATTTTTTGAATTTCATTATTGATTTCAATTAGTTTTTCAATTTCATCCTGAGTAATATTTTCTACTGCCAGTTTACCTGCAAGAGCTTCAAGAACAGATTTAATCAAATATGTTTCGTTTGCATCTTCTTTTGAAATCTCTTCGACTACTGCACCTCTTCGAGGAAGTACTTTTACCAGTCCTTCTGATTGTAATTTCAACAGAGCTTCTCTCAATGGTGTACGACTTATTCCAAGTTGTTTTGATATAGATTCTTCTGTTAATTTTTCGCCAGGTTTTACATCACCCGAAATAATTAAGTCCCTGATAAAATCAGCAATTTTATCTCTGAGCGGTTTTAGTTCTTCTTGAAAATTAATTCTCTCTTTCATTTATTTTTGTATATTGTATACAATATTCAATCGCAAAATATAAAGATTTCATTCAAAATCCAATTGCACTCACGGTGAGGATTATCTGATCCTATTTCTTTCTGTGATGAATCCCCGCAAATCAGACACTTACATTCCAAATTTTGAAATTATCAAGATATGACTTCTTAAAATATTTGTAGGAAATTATAGCTTTATTATTCTATAATCATGGATTAAAATAATGTCATAGAATTTTAGAATATGCTTCACTGCTGATATTTTTAGTAAGTGTCACTAACTCCCCCATCTCGAATTTTAGTTATTAAAATGATTAGAGCAGATTTTTTTGTATCAGATATTGTAAATAAAGTTTTATCAATTTATTGTAATTTTTTGATTTTCATGTCTCTGGTTGTGATGCTATGTTTTACTTTCTTCTATCTAAATTTAGCATAAACAGGTATGAGTATATTTCTCGTCGGTTTATTATTTGGACTGAAATAACCAAAAGAATGTTTATTGATTCGATTTTAGGAATTCAACTAAAAGTCTAACACCATAACCTGTCATTGTTTTGTTGTTATATGGAATAGTATCATCTTGAAAAGCTGGACCTGCAATATCGAGATGAACCCATGGATACTTTTCGTCTACAAATTTTTCTAAAAAACATGCGGCAGTTATGGCTCCAGCCCATCTTCTACCAACATTTTTGACATCTGCTACATCACTTGTTATTAAGTTATGATAATCATCCCAGAGAGGTAGACGCCAGACTCGCTCAGAAGTTAAATTACCAATCCTTGTTAATTTTTCAGCTAATTCGTCAGAGCGAGTGAAAAGTCCTGCAGCAAACTGTCCAAGAGCAACAACACAAGCACCTGTGAGAGTTGCTAAATCAATAACAAGTTTGGGTTTAAATCTTACAGCGTATTCAAGAGCATCAGCTAAAATCAGTCGACCTTCTGCATCCGTATTATCAATCTCAATTGATTTACCAGATGCTGTTCTAATTATATCACCTGGTTTCATCGATTTACTCGATGGCATATTTTCAGCAAGAGGTACAAGACCAATAATGTTTGTCCTCAAACCCAATTCGGCAGCACAAAAAATTGTAGAGACAACAGCAGCAGCTCCAGACATATCACCTTTCATCTCCCACATACCTGTGGAAGGTTTTATACTTATCCCACCAGAATCAAATGTCATTCCTTTTCCCACCAATACATCTGGATTATCTTTATTCTTCTCTCCGTAATATTCAAGTACAACAAAGTATGGTAAATTATCGCTACCTTTACCGACAGTAATCAAACCGTTAAATTTTAATTTCTTAATCTGTTCAAAGTCAAAGATTTTGACTTTCACATTCTTTACTTTTTTTGATAAATCCTTCACCATTTCAGTAAATTTCAGTGGAGTTAGTTCATTTGAAGGTTTGTTCTGAAGATCACGAGTCATTGACACATATTTCATCAAGATTTCAGTCGTGTTATAAATCTCTTTTAATTTTTCATCGCTGATTTCAGGATAATAGACTTTCACTGTAATGACCGAACTATCCTTCTTACTTAAATACTCGTCATACTTATAATCACCAAGTTTCATCCCTTCAAGATAAGATTGAATGTAATATTCATGACTCATGAAATTCTGAGTAATTTCTTCATCACTTAATTCAACGGGGAAAATGAGCGTATCGTCTATCTTCAATGATTTGACTTTTTTTATAAGAATTGATGAAGCTCTTCTGAATGTATCGGGATGAAGTTTTTTTCTTTCACCTACTTTTAGTAGAAAAACAATTCGCCCATCCTTCAGGGTAAAATGAAAGAGATTTTCATCGGTAGTTTCGATTAAAGTTTCAATTTTTTTAGGGAGTTTTTCTTTTATAAGTGTTGAAAATTTTGTAAGTGCTTCCGCAACTGATTCTTTTTCAGAAAAGGAATATATTGTGAAGCTACTTGATGAATTGAATTGAGGAAATGATTTTTTACTTTTATCATAGACTAGTTCAAATTTGATCATATCAATCTCCTTTCATATTCTTTTAAGTCTTCAATAGTTTGTGCTAAAACTTTTTGGATTACATCATCTAATTTTGCTCCCTCCAATCTGATACCTGCAGCGTTAAGATGTCCCCCACCACCAAATTTTTCAGCAAGTTCGTTAACAGGGAAAGTTTCTTTACTTCTAAGACTTACTTTTACGCTATTTCTTAGTTCGAAGAATAGGATTCCAACTTTAGTTGATTTCATGCTCAGACAATAATTAACAAAACCATCGACATCAAACTCTTCTTCATAAGGCACATACTTTTCTAAAAGTTTCTGATCAATAACCATATAAGCAATTTTTCCATCCATTTCCAACTTAATATTAGCAATAGAATAGCCCAACAGGAGCAATTTTTCATAACTCATTTCATTATAGACTTTGTTGTAAATGAATGTTGGGTTAGTTCCGCGATTTATTAAATCTGCTACTACCAGATGAACATCCGGTGTAATTCTCTCAAATCTAAAGGAACCAGTATCGGTCATAATTGCAGTATATAGTGCATCGGCAATTTTTTTATCAATTAGGTTTTCATCGTAAGATTTAATAAGATTATAGATTAATATGCCGGTTGCAGCTGCATCAACATCTGTAAAAATTTCATTGACAAAGTTCTGTGGATTCCGATGATGGTCAATTATTATTTTATGAGCTTTTGACTTTTTGAGAATTTCCATCATAGACCTTGTGCGCCCGATGGTATTGAAATCTACAGCAATTATAACTTCAGAATTTGTGATAATGTCATCCAATTCTGGATTATATCTCTGGATTAATTTTTCATCATCAAGAAAAAGATAATTCTCCGGTGTTGGGCTGTGGTTGATAATGTGAAACTGTTTATTCAATTTTTTTAGAAAATAACCAAGCGCCAATTCACAACCAATTGCATCTCCATCTGGATTAACATGAGTTGTTATAACAAATGATTTGTGTGATTCGATTATTTCAATGATGCGTTTATAATTGATCATCTAGACTTACCATTTTTAAATTTGATTATGCAATATTTTTGATTTTAATTGTTCAGATGATAGATCAATGAATTCATTATTGAAGCATTTGTGTATTATTTTATTAAAGTAATACCCATCCATCGATTGTTATTTTATAATTTCTGTTCTAGTTGTTTTTTACCACTTAGAACAATTTGGTTCCTGAGATTTCATTATGCACTTCTTTGTACTCTTAATTTTCTTGAAGGCTATTCTTGAACCACTGATTTAATGAACAACCATAGACACAAAAGTCGTGTCTATTAATTGAGTAGTTTTCTAACGCTAATAAAATCATCAAAAGACAGTTAAAGCTGATTCACATTAAACTTTTCCAAATTTAAAAAAATTTCTCGAAGCAAAAACTGATTTAATTCAAATGAAGAAAAAAAAATGTCACCATACTAAATTAAGTATGGTGACATAAATCACATAGGTATGTTTAAATATTATTTAATTTCCCAGGTTGTTGCGTTAAAGAACAATTTCCGTAAATCACCTTCGCCCTTCTTTTCCTTGACTTGTTTTATCTGATTATGAAGCATCTCATCGTAAGTAGGTTTGAATATTTGCCTGAATACTCCGACAGGCGTTGGCAAACCGGGTTTTTCGTTCATATGAGCTAACATTGATGCATAGGCAGGATCATCATTAAATTCGTTATGAACGAGTAAATCATCCTTGGACCATTTCCCATCTTTCAAAGAGACGACCACTGGTGTCATTCCATCCATTCGAATACCTCTATCGTTTTCTTTACCAAAGATCAATGGTTCACCATGTTTTAAATAAACAACATTATCAGGTTTGTATTCTTTTTCTGTTAAATGCAGAAAAGCTCCATCATTAAAAACATTGCAATTTTGATAAATCTCTAAGAATGCAAGTCCCTTGTGTTGTCCAGCTCTAAGAATCATTTCTTGGAGATGCTTTGGATCTCGATCCATAGATCTCGCTACAAAAGTTGCTTCAGTCCCAATTGCTAAAGCAACAGGATTAAAGGGATAATCAATTGTTCCATAAGGAGAACTTTTTGTCACCTTATTTAATTCAGAAGTTGGTGAATATTGTCCCTTAGTCAAACCATAAATTCTATTATTGAAGAGAAGAATTTTTATATCGATATTTTTTCTACAAGCATGGATAAAATGATTTCCACCAATGGAGAGTAAATCACCATCGCCAGTTGCAACCCAGACAGAAAGTTTTGGATTGACCAGTTTTACGCCAGTAGCAATTGCAGGTGCTCTACCATGAATTCCGTGAAATCCATATAAATCAACATAATATGGGAATCTACTAGAGCATCCAATACCTGAAACAAAAACATAGTCTTCTTTCTTTATATTCAGTAATGGTAATGTTCTCTGAACCTGTGCTAAGATACTATAATCACCACAACCTGGACACCATCTCACATCCTGATCAGACTGAAAATCTTTCGGTGTATATTTAACTTCAATTGTTGTCATCTTACTTTACTCCTAAGAGTTCATAAATTTTATTTTCTATTTCTGATGATTTAAAAGGTAATCCCTGAATTTTATTTAATTGATAAACAGAGATTAAGAATTTTGCTTTTATAATGAAGGCAAGTTGACCTAAGTTTAGTTCAGGGATAAGAATTTTCTTGAATCCATGTAAAATTTCACCAAGATTTTTCGGCATTGGATTAACATAAAACAGGTGAGCATGTGATACTTTATATCCTTTTTCACGTACACGTTTAACAGCATCGCGAATTGGACCGAAAGTACCACCCCAACCTAAAACAAGTACATCACCTTCCGTTTCACCAAATACATCCTGAGGTGGAATATCATCTGCAATTTTTTGAATTTTTTCGTCTCTTAACCTAACCATAAATTCATGATTCTGAGGATCACTTGTAACTTCACCAGTAATATGTCTTTTCTCCAATCCACCAATTCTATGCTCTAAATTAGGAGTTCCTGGGATTGCCCACGGTCTTACATTTAATTCATTTCTTAGATATGGTTGAAATTTATGATCAGTGTATTCTTCTGGAAAAGCAAATTTAACTTCAATTGGAGGTAAAGAATCAGGATCAGGAATTTTCCATGGTTCCGAACCCTGAGCAATGTAACCTTCCGACATCACAATAACTGGAGTCATGTATTTGATTGCAATTCTTGCTGCTTCGTATGCGGCATTGAAACAATCAGCAGGACTTTTAGCAGCAATAATTGGAATTGGAGCTTCACCATTTCTTCCAAACATTGCTTGTAACAAATCACCTTGTTCTGTTTTAGTTGGCATTCCAGTACTTGGGCCAGCTCTTTGAATATCACAGATTACCACAGGAAGTTCAGCCATCACTGCTAAACCCATTGCCTCGGATTTTAATGAGAAACCTGGTCCACTTGTTGTGGTAATTGCCAATCCACCTGCGAAAGATGCACCAATAGCAGTACAAATACCAGCAATTTCATCTTCGGCTTGAAAAGTTATAACATCATAGTTCCTTAAAGCACTAAGCTCATGTAATATTTCGCTTGCTGGTGTGATTGGATATGATCCTTGAAAGAGTGGAATACCAGCTCTTTTGGATGCAGCGACGAAACCAAGAGCTAATGCTTCATTTCCCATTACATTTCTATAAATTCCAGGTTCTAATTTCGCTGGTTTGATTGAAAATCTCATTGTGAAGATTTCAGCAGTATCACCGAAATAATAACCAGCTTTCAGAGCTCTTTCATTTGCTTCTGCAATTTTAGGATTCTTCGAAAATTTTTCATGAATCCATTTTATGGTAGGTTCAATTGGTCTATCAAACATCCAGTAAGTTAACCCGAGGGTAAAGAAATTTTTACATCGAGTCATTTCTTTCATTGAAAGTCCGAGTCCCTCGAGTGCTTTTAATGTTAATGAAGTTATTGGAACAGAGATTACCTGATAATTAGAGAGAGAACCGTCTTCAAGAGGGTTCGAATCGAAGTGAGCAAGTTGAAGATTTTTTTGATCAAAAGCATCACTGTTTACAATAATTATTGCCCCAGGGTACAAATCTTTTAAGTTAACTTTCAATGCAGCTGGGTTCATTGCCACGAGAACATCAGGTTGATCACCGGGAGTATAAATTTCCTGAGATCCAAAATGTAGCTGAAATCCACTAACACCGTAAAGTGTCCCTGCTGGTGCTCTAATCTCTGATGGATAATCTGGTAGCGTGCTTAAATCGTTACCGACTAAAGCTGTTGTATCGCCGAAAATGTTTCCTGTTAATTGCATTCCATCGCCTGAATCTCCAGCGAAGCGAATGGTTACATGGGTTAACTCTTTGATTTCCTTTTCCATTTTCCTTTAACCTTTTCTTTGACTTTTCATTTACAAAGCTAAGTATATTATCAAGTTATTTCAAAGTAACTATTTTTCTTTGAAATTTAATTACCTTACTTCTATCATCAACTTCAGAAACTTATCAGCATCCACAAACGAAGTAATTCGACTTACTTCCTCTCCATTCGAATCAATCAATATTACTGTAGGCACTCCAACAATATTATATTTCTTCATTGCTAATTGAGTTTCGTCACTACCTGTTTTAGTTAAATCGACTTTATACCTTTTGAATCTCTGGGATTCTTTAATTACTCTTTCATCTGTAAATGTGAGAGCATCAAGTTCTTTACATGGAATACACCAATCGGCATAGAAATCAATCATAACTGGGTGACCATCTTTTGTAATAATTTGATTTACAGTTACTTTCTCCCATTCAACTGAAGGTTTCTCAGAAGGGATTAATAACCATATACCAATTAAAGCAACTACGACCAGTAAAATATTTTTTATAATGGAAAATGTCCTTATGCTATTACCTGTTTTATCAAAAATCAAAAGATAAACAGAGCTCAAAATCATAAATGATGGCAACACAAAACTCCTGATCGATTCAGGCAACAATGGTAATAAGAAATAGATTGCCATTCCAACCAAAACAAAACCGAATATTTTTTTCACTGCAATCATCCATTCACCGCTTCTCGGAAGAGATTTAATCTTTCCTGAAAAAACTCCAAGAAAGAGATAAGGAAACCCAAGTCCTAATGCAAGAACGAAGAAAATTAAAAACCCAAAAAGTGGATCCCCTTTAGCTCCCACAAAAGTTAGGAGTCCCACAACAAAAGGTCCAATACACGGTGCTGCAACAATTCCCATTGTTAGTCCCATGAACAATGCTCCGAAGTAACCTGCTTTTGCTTCACCAAATTTTGACATCCATGAAGCTGGTAACTGAAACTCGTACAATCCAAACATACTTAACGAAAGAGCTATTAACACCAGAGCAATTCCCACGAGAACAAAGGGATTTTGTAATAATGAGCCAAATAGACTACCACTGAGTGCAGTTACCACACCAATGACCGAGTAAGTAATTGCCATTCCGATAACATAAACTGATGCTAATGCAAATAATCTGGAAGTTTTACTTTCACTCTGTCCACCAAAATAGCCAAGAGTTATTGGTATTAATGGATAAACACAAGGAGTGAGATTTAATGCTAAACCCCCGAGAAATACGAGCAGAAACGAGAGTATCAAATTTTTTTCATCAAAAAATGAACTTGTTTTTGATTTTTTTTCAGCAATTAGTTCATTGAAACCATTAAAATTAAAATCAGAATTTGTGAGAATTTCATTTTCATTATTTGTTATCTCTATTTTAACCGGTAATATTTTTCTATCTGGAGGTAAACAGCTTTGATTATTACATGCCTGATAATTAAACACTACATCAAAACTATATTCCCCATTTTCAAGATCTTCAGGGATTTTGATAATTATCGGAATTTCAAATTCACCTTCAAATACAGAAACTGGTTCATCTGAAAATTCAAACTTCAAATTTTTAGCCTCAGGAAACTTTTTGTTCGAGATGAGAAATCCATCTTTTGATGAAATGGTTACATCACTTGGAATTAAATAATCCTCATTTGGTTTGTCTGAATTAATATGCCAATCAGGATCAAGTTTTACTTTTAATATTAAGTATAGCTCATCACCGGATTTTTGTTTAATGTGACTTTGAATAATTTTGACAGATAAAATATCCTGAGCAATTACTGTTGAATAAAATAAAAAAACAATAGTTAGTGATATTATTTTTTTCATCTCCACCTCTGAACTATTGGGAATCTTCTACCAGTTCCAAATGCTTTGTTTGTGATTTTCAGACCAGGTGCAGCTTGTTTTCTTTTATATTCTGCTCTATCCACCATCTTTAATACCTTTTTCACGACTTCTGAATCGAATCCTAAATCCACAATCTCTTTTTCTTCTTTGGCTTCTTCGATATAATAAAATAAAATTTCATCCAGCAATTCGTATGGTGGAAGTGTATCCTGATCCTTTTGGTTAGGTCTTAATTCCGCTGAAGGAATTTTATTTATTATTTCATTTGGTATAATTTCTTCTTCTCGATTGATAAATTTTGCAAGTTCATAAACTCGAGTTTTATAAACATCAGAAATTGGTGCAAGTCCTCCACACATATCACCATACAATGTAGCATAACCAGTTGCAAGTTCTGACTTGTTACCTGTTGCTAGTAATAAATAATCAAATTTATTTGATAGAGCCATTAACAAAGTACCACGAATTCTTGATTGTAAATTTTCTTCTGTCACATCTTCGGGTAAATCCCTAAACTCATCCTTCAATGTTTTTCTAAATTCATCGAAGATAGATTGAATAGGAATAATTGTGTGTCTCACTCCAATTTTTTGAATTAGTTTCAAAGAATCTTTAATACTACCTTCGGATGAATATTGCGATGGCATCAGCACACATAAAACATTTTCTTTTCCAATAGCTTCCTTAGCAAGAACTGCAACAATAGCTGAATCAATTCCACCACTAAGTCCGAGAACAACTTTCTTAAAACCGGTTTTATCACAATAATCTCTAATACCGAGAATTAGAGCTTCATAAACATCTTTAATATCTTCTGGAAAAGTGTAGTTCACCGAATCGTAGTTTATATCAGTATCATAAAGAACGAAACTCTCTTCAAATCTTTTAGATGCTAAAATTAAATTTCCGTTGCTATCAAAAACTTTAACTCCCCCATCGAATATTAAATCAGTATTAGCTCCAACTTGATTTACAAATAAAACAGGCCTTCCATGCTTCTTTGCAATTGAAGAGAACATTTCTGTTCGAACCTTTTCTTTACCAATACTAAATGGACTTGCGGATATATTTATTATCATATCTGCTCCTTGTTTAACCAATTCTTCTACTGGATCAAATTCATATTTTCTATGAATCCAGAAATCTTTGTCATTCCATGCATCTTCACAAATTGTTATACCAAGCTTTGAACCATTAAAATCAAGTAATCGAATTTCTTTCGCCGGTTCAAAGTATCTTACTTCATCGAAAACATCATAATTAGGTAATAATGATTTTTGATGAAATGATTTGATCTTCTTGTTATAACAGAATATTGCAGAATTAAAAATATTGGTTCCAATTAAATCATCATCTCTTGTGACACTACCAAAAATGACTCCAATATCATCGCACTCATTTGCAATTTTTTGATGATATGAGATAGCTTCATCGATAAAAGTTTTCTTATCTAACAAATCAAGTGGTGGGTAGCCCAGAAGTGATAATTCAGGAAAAACTACCAGATCAACATTTAGATCTTTTGCTTTATTAATTGTTTCAATTATCTTTTGAAAGTTGTATTTTAAATCACCAACAACAGGATTTATGCTTGCTAAATAAATTTTCATATCTCAAAATTACTTATTGAATAGAGGTAAACAAAAAAGTGGAGAACTCAATATGAAAAAAATTCTACTAATAGTTGTTCTGATTACTTCAAAATTATTTGCGATTACATCTCCAAAGCAAGGCATTCAAATGCCTGCACATGTGCGTGCATTCTTTAATGAAGTACAAAAAACTTATGATGAGGGCTATTTCGCAAGAAGATTTGAAGAGCGGAGAATATTGAGAGAGAAAATTTCAAAAGGAATATTGCCAAATTCAGTTTTAACTCCTGATATAGTTTTTGCATTAACACTTCTCGGTATGTATGCTGATTCAAATCCCATTTATTCAAGACAACAATTTCAGCAAAAACTTTTTGATGGGCCAAATCCCACAGGTACAATCACAGATTATTATCGAGAAATTTCCTACAACCAACTCCATTTTTCAGGCTATTGCACAAATTGGTATCGTGTACCCGGAACGATGAATTCATATGTTGGCTCTGATAATGGGTTATCAGCTAATGGAGGTCCAAGATTTACTCTCGATTTGATAATGGTTGCTGATTCAACTTTCGACTTTTCGCAGTTCATTCAATACTATGATAATCAAGGTAACCCGAGAATTGGGTTTGTAGCAGTGGTTCACACTGGTGCTGGTGCAGAAGCAGGAGCTCAGAATATATGGTCACACCGATGGAATTTCAGAATGTTAACTGGTGGGCAACCTTATAGAACAAACGATATTGATCCTAATTCTGGAAAATATGTTTTAATAGATGGTGATTATGCCATTCAGCCAGAACTGGAAGGGAATAACAATCAATTTGGTGAACTCGTTGAAATTGGAGTTTTCACACATGAGTTCGGCCATATTTTCGGATTACCTGATTTGTATGATACAGATAATTCATCAGAAGGATTGGGTAACTGGTGTTTAATGGCTGGTGGTTCTTGGGGAGGAAATGGTAACACACCGGAAACTCCAGTTCATATGAGTGCATGGTGTAAAATTCAATTAGGATGGACTACCCCTGTAGTTGTTTCTTCTTTCACACCTGACTTAACCATTATCAATGCAGAGCAAAATCCTGTTGTGTTTAAAATGTGGAGAATGGGACCAATTAATAAGGAATATTTTTTACTTGAGAATAGGCAAAAAATTGGATTTGATAAGAATCTATACATAGGTGGACTTTTAATTTTTCATGTAGATGATGATCGACCAAATAACAGAGACGAGAATCATTACAAAGTGGGTTTAGTTCAGGCTGATGGATTGTGGGATTTAAATCGTAATCGAAATCGTGGTGATGCTGGCGATCCTTACCCCGGCTCAACAAATAACACCAGGTTTGATGCAGCTTCCAATCCAAATAGTAACGATTACAATAATCAACCAACTTATGTATCAGTTAGAAACATTAGAATTTCGGGAACTAATGTAATTACCACTGTTGATATCGGTACCAAACCATATGTTGTAGCTAAGCAAGTAAATCTCGTTGAAGCTTCAGGAGCAATAAATGGACGCATCGAACAAAATGAATTTGCATCAGCGAGAGTTAAGCTTTACAATGTAGAACAAGTTACATCCAACAATAGCGTGATCCAATTTTTTATAAACGAAGCGGGCATCCAATTACAAAATTCAAGTTCTACAGTTGCAGTAAGTGGATTGACAGAATTAGATATTTCACTCGATAGCATGATTTTTGTTCAACCTGATTTTGATAGCCGATATGTTTATTTCAAATATCAAATAAATTCCGAAGGAAGCATTTTTGAAGATAGCGTAAGGGTTTTAGTCGGGATCCCAAGAATTTTGCTTTATTCTAAAGCAGAGAAGCCAGCGTTAAGTAAATACTATTTTGATGCAATAAACTCATTGAATAAGAAATTTGAATTTGTGGAGAATGACACTCCAAAGTATTTTTATGGACGGGATATCATCATCGTTTATTCGGGTAAGAACAAAGACACATTGTTTGAAAATTCGTTCATTGATTCACTGAAGAACTTTCTTGATTCAGGTGGAAGATTATTTATGAGTGGACAAAACTTAGCTGAGTTTCTTAATACATCTAATCAGGAATTTCTCAATAATTATCTCGGTATTAATTATGTGAAAAATGCTGGGATCTTCACAAACAAAATTTATGGCAAAAGCGGTGATTTATTCGGTAATGATATTCCCAATTTGCGAGTCAATGGTAGCGAAGGTGCAGCAAATGAAACAAGTATGGATATAATTCAGAGTCTGAGTAATTTTAATGTTTCCTTTGCATTCAAGACTGATGGCAGTGATGCAACGGGAGGATGGAGAACTTTTCCATCTGGAGCAAAGTTATTTTACCTTGGATTTGGGTTTGAAAGTATCAATGATAGTCTTTCTTCAATCACAAGAAATGGTTTATTCACAAAAGTTTATAACTGGTTCACGGGTCAGACATCAGTTCCTTTTGAAACTGATTTGAGCTTAAATGATTTTCAACTCTATCAGAATTATCCAAATCCATTTAATCCTTTAACAACGATCTCTTTCTATTTACCGGAAAAATCAAAAATCAAAATTAAAGTTTATGATTTACTTGGCAGAGAAATTAAACAACTCTTAAGTGAAGAACTTTCTGCAGGACTTCACAAAATTAATTTTGATGGAACTGAACTCTCCAGTGGAGTTTATGTATATACTCTCGAAAATGGAAAGTCTAAGTATTCGAAGAAAATGATGATTATAAAGTAGAAATTCTCTCAACAATAAGTATTAAAATTTTAACGAAACGAAGGCTCTCAATTCTCATTTTTGAGAGCCTTTAATTTTATAACTAACTTCAAAGCATGAATAAATATTACTTAATTTTCAAAATCTTAATTCTAGTATACAACATCTGTGAGTTTCTTCTAAATCAGGTCAGAATCAAGCTCTATAAAATTAATCTCTGCTTTGGAATGATTTAACTTTTATTAGTCTTTCTTATTTACAGAAATTTAATATTGGTCTCAGAAGATTTTATATAAGTCATTCAAGAAATTATATGAGAGTTCATTTGAATATTTATCAAAAATTATTAAAAAATTTTTACAGATGAATATCGTAAGGTTTACACAACTTAACAGAAATGATTTTGAATCATTTACATCAGGAACATCGGAAGTTAAACACAAAAATTCTCTGATCACCATTTCGATTTAAAAAATGCAGCCTCATCGAAATATGATTTTGTCAAATCTTCTAATTTTCTCATTTCTTCCTCTGATAAAGGTTTGAAGTTTTTAGCAATCTGAATATTCTCTTCTAACTCTTTTATTGTTGAGATTCCAACAATTATTGTACTTACCGGTAATGTTAGAACATATTCCATTGCTTGTTTCATTGTTGTAATTCCATTCGGTCTAAAAATTCTCCCACGAGCTGGGATCTTCATTCCAATAATTCCCAGATTCTGTTGGACTGCAAATGGGAGTAAATTATCGATGAATGATTTGTTGTGCCTATCTGCAGCATTTAATGCCATCAATATGCAATCAAAATTATATTCCTTGATTGCTTTTTGAAGAACGAAAGGATCATAATGCCCTGTAATTCCAAGAAATCTTACAATTCCATCTCTTTTTGCTTCCTCAAGTGCTTTGATTGCTCCATCATCTGCAAAAATTTTCTTCAAATCATCTTCTGTTCTGACATTATGCAATTGCCACAAATCAATTTTATCTGTTTGAAGTTGTTTCAAGCTCTTTTCAAGTAATTTCATCGAACCATCATATGAACGATTGTGAGTTTTTGTCGCGAGAAACACTTCTTTTCTTCTGTCTTTCATTACCTGACCGATGTAAGTCTCGCTAATCCCCTGTCCGTAAGCAGCTGCCGTATCAATGTAATTTACACCCAAATCAAGTGCTCGATTAATAATTTTGATTGATTCTTTCTCGGTTCCAGGTTGTTCCAGAGTTGCCTGTCCTCCCAACGAAAAAATACTTACACGATATCCTGTTTTACCCAATGTTCTTATTGGCATCGGAGTATCTTTTGCAAAAAGAGGATTTAATAATTCCTGTGCTTTTGTTAGATAAAAAGCACCTGCTGAAAGGATTGAAACTTTCAAAAAGTTTCTTCTTGTGAATTTCATAACTCCTCCAGTTTTATTAAACCGATACAATTTTAATGAGATTTGAAATTGATTTATCTCTTGTCTTTAAACTCCCGACGAATAACAATAAATCTTTTTGTTTAATATGTTTAATTTTTTTGAGAAAGGAAATGGTTTTTTCAATCACACTCTCAAAATCAGATATATCGTTCATCACAAGCGATTCAACTCCACGATAGAATTTCAAATTTTTCTGGGTTTCGTATGAGTTCGTAATTGCAAGTATAGGTGCCAACGGAAAATATTTACAAAGAATTATTGCAGTAAACCCAGAATATGTGATTGGAACTATCGATTTAACTCTTAAATCATTTGCGATTTGAGTAGCTGCCAGTCCAATTGATTGAATATGGGCTTCGTCGGTTTTAATGTATTCGTATTTTACATTATGGGAAGATTCAATTCTCTCAGCTCTTCGAATTATTCGTGACAATGTCTTAATAACTCTAACTGGATTTTTACCTATCGATGTCTCAGCAGTTAATAAAACGGCATCAGTACCATCGAGAACGACATTAGCTACATCAGATACCTCGGCTCGAGTAGGAATTGGATTGTTTATCATACTATCAAGCATTTGTGTAGCTGTTATGACAAGTTTTCGTCCCTCAATACATCTTCGAATTATTTTTTTCTGAATTTCTGGTACTAATTCAGGACCCAATTCAACTCCAAGATCTCCACGAGCAATCATTATTCCATCGGATACTTTGAAAATAGATTCAAAATTTTTTACACCTTCTTTTAATTCAATTTTAGAAATAATTGGCAAATTCGATTTTTTTCTCTGCAGATAACTTCTTAATTCATAGATATCATTTTCATCTCTCACAAAAGATAAAGCAATAAAATCCAATCCATGCTCAATTGAGAAATTGATCCATCGTTTATCAATTTCTGTAATAGAAGAAGTTTTAAGTTTTGAATCGGGAACATTAAGTCCTTTCCTCTCTTTAAGTAATCCCGCTTCAATAACTTTACACAAAATTGAATTACTGTTTTTCTTAATCACACGAAGTTTTATCAAACCATCATCAATTAAAATTCTTTCACCTGTTTTGACTTCTTTTGAGAAGTTTTTGTATGAAGTTGAAAAACCTTTTTCGTCACCTAAAATATCTTCGTCATAGATAGTAATTGTCTGATTTTCCCTTAACTCGATTGCTCCATTTTTAACTTTTCCAATTCGAATTTTTGGTCCCTGCAGATCACCAAGAATCGCTATTGTCTTTTTTAATCTATTCGCCTCTTCTCGAATTATTTTCACATATTCAGAAAATGTTTTTAAATCACCATGAGAAAAATTTAGTCTAAAACCATCAACTCCATCTTTTATCATTTCTCTAACAACTGTTCTTGAGGATGTAGCAGGTCCAAGTGTGGCTATTATTTTGGTCTTCTCTCCATCAAAAATTTTCATAATCATTCCACCTGTCTATTAATTGATAATGACTACTTAAGCTTGTCACTTTATTTTATTTTGTCATCAATAAATTATAAACAAATTTCGAGTCGACGAACTCCGAAATAATCACTCTACTTTTTATTTCGTCTTCTTTTACTCGAACCAGAGCTCGATTTCTTTTTTGTTCCTTTTTCTTCTTCTCCCTTTGAAATTTCATGAAGCTCTTTCAATCGTTCATAAACCTTTCCATAAACAGTATTTTTCTCCCATTTACCGTTAATTAGTTTTCCTGCTTTCACACCTGTAAGAATCTCAATACCTTCATCAATCGTATCAATTGCCCAGATATTGAAAACTCCTTTTTTAACTGCTTCAACTACCTCATCATTCAACATCAAATCATCAAGATTTCTTTTCGGAATAATAACTCCCTGATTCCCATTTAGTCCAAAGATTTTACAAATCTTGAAGAAACCTTCTATCTTTTCATTCACACCGCCAATAGGTTGAATAATTCCTTTTTGATTCACAGAACCAGTGACTGAAATTCCCTGCTTTATTGGTATTCCACTTAATGCGGAAAGTAATGCATAAATTTCGGTCGAAGAAGCACTATCACCATCAACACCATGATATGATTGTTCAAAACAAATACTTGCAGTAAATGAGAGTGGAAAGTCCTGACCAAATTTTTCTCTCAGCAATCCAGAAATAACCAGCACGCCTTTATCATAAATCTTTCCCGATAGACCAGCTTCCCTTTCGATGTTAATTATTCCAGAAGTACCGGCAGAAATGTTAACTGTTATTTTTGAAGGCTTGCCAAAATACAAATCATCAATCGTATATATAGCGAGTCCATTTATTTCACCAACCTTTTCTCCCGAGATGTCAATAATTATCTTCCCTTCTTTAATCATTTCTGTCATCTTTTCATCTGTTAAACTGTGACGATAAACATAGTTCTCATAAGCAATTTTTACATGATCTGAAGTGACGATTTCTGAACCAGAATCTTTTGCCCAGAAACTTGCTTCTCGAACAATATCCGCAACAACGGAGAATCGAGCAGTAAGTTTGCTCTTCGAACCAGTGTATCGAGCAGAAAATTCAGCTAATCTTGCAATTGCGCTCCGATCAAAATGTAGTAGATTTTCTTCCTCACATAATTTTCTGACCAGCCCAGCTAAATCATTTAATGCCTTGGGAGTATTTTTCATTTCATAATCAAAATCAGCCCGGATTTTAAAAATTTTCTTGAAGTCATCTTCATATAAACTCAACAACTCGTATAATTCATCACTTCCGATAAAAATTATCTTTGTCGTGATTTCGATTGGTTCTGGTTTGATGTTTATTGTATATAAAAAATATTGACCAATATAATCCTGAATTTCCAGTTTACGATACATTAAAACTCTTTTCAAAGTTTTCCATACACCAGGTTCTGTCAAAGCATCGAAAGCGTTCAATACAAGATAACCACCATTGGCTCTCAGTATTGAACCAGCTTTTATGTTCATAAAATCGGAATACCATGCACCACCACCTTCGTACACACGTTCTATTGTACCGAATAAATTCGAATATGTGGGGCTTGTTTCAATAATTACCGGACATTCTTTTGTTGACGAATTATCCAAAATAACATTCACTTGATATACCCTGAATGGATCTCTTTGTTCTTCAATTCGAGCTTTTGCTTGTTCTTTTTGCTGAATTGTACCAGCTGGTTTACCTGCTTCTTTAAATATATCAAGTGAATTGAGTATAGATTCTTTCACCTCATCAAGATACTCATGAACTTTTGGATAATTAAATTTTTCTTTCATATCAGTCATAACACCAGTAACTAGGTTATTGACTGCTTCCTGCTCAAGCCTTAACAATCTTTCCTGATATTCTCTCGAGAGTTGTAAACCTCGTTTGAATAATTCTTGAAGTTGGATTGTGTATTCCTGATATTTCTGATATACTCGTTCCGCATCTTCTGGTGAGATTGTATTATTATTTACTAGTTCAGCCAATTGCTGGATTGGTACTGGCTTCCCATTTATAATTGGAAATATTTCAGGTCGATAGAACTGTCCCATCTGAACCTGTCCAAGAGAAAAGTTATCCTTCTTTATTTCACTCTCAAATTCCATCATTAACTTTCTTTCTTCCTCAGCATAACTCTCCATAATATTTTTTCTTCTAATTGCATAAGCTTCATCTTCAAGTACAGCGGGAATTTTTTCGATCAAGAAATCAATCATTGAATCCATGGCATTACTGAACAATTGCGCTACACCGGCTGGAAACACAAGAAGTCTGGGCATATCAGGATTTGTGAAATTATTCACATATGCATAATCATAGAGTTCCGAGCAGTATGGAGTAATTCTTTCTAAAATTTTTTTGATTGTTGTGGCTTTACCAGTTCCTGATAGACCGGTTACAAATATATTGTATCCAGGTGAATGTAATTCGACTCCAAGCATTAACGCCTTCAACGCACGTTCCTGACCAATAATCCCTTCGATGGGCTCGAGATTTTTGGTGGATTCAAATTCAAAAACTTCTGGATCACATATCCACTTTAATTCTTTTGCCTCTAAGGGTTTATGAATTGAAGCGGGTTTTAATTTTTTCGTCATAGTGATTGAACCTTTTTTTGAAAATTAATTAATTTAATTTGAAGTTAAAAGACAAAAGAACAAATTGGTTAATAACCATTAAAGAATAATTTACAATGTGTGTTTAATTTAAAATGATCATTAAGTACGGAAAAGTTAAGTTAATATTTTTCGGAAGACTGAAACAGTTTAAGTCTGTGAATAACAGAAATTTTTTATTTCATGAATTCATTGACAGAACGAGTGTGAAAGATTTGATAGAATCTTATAACATTCCTCACACAGAAATTGATGTAATATTAGTAAATGGGAAATCAGTTGGTTTTGATTACTTAATCTCTGATGGTGATGAAATTAAGGTTTATCCAGATTCCAAAAAATTAGAGATAAAAAATCTCATTCGTTTGAAGCCAAAAACATATGGAAGCAAAAAGTTTATATGTGATGTTCATCTCGGTAAACTTGCACGGGATATGAGAATTTTAGGACTCGATGTAATCTATAATAATTCATTAACAGACGACGCAATAATCGAATTAAGCCAAAAAGAGAACAGGATAATTTTAACAAGAGATTCGGGATTACTCAAAAGAAGTAATGTAAGATATGGCATGTTCATTCTGAGTAATCAACCTGATAAACAACTTATCGAGGTCTTAAAATCATTTAAATTGAAAAGCTCAATTCGAATGTTAAGTCGATGTTTGAATTGCGGGAAGAAAATCAAAAGAATATCAAAGAAACTCGCTCTTATAGATTTATCTAACCTTTGCTTTCCACGATCTACAAGATTTTATTATTGTGAAAATTGTAACAAATATTACTGGAATGGCTCGCATTACGATAGAATTGTAAATCGTATGAAAAAGTTTTTATTGAAATTCCAGAAATGAAATTCTTTGGGCATTTCATATTTATTATGAATGAATTTATAGCTTCGGGATATTACTATTGGAAATTCGTAATAAATTTCGTGATTTATAATTAAGTATAATAATTTTATATTAAACAAAACCATTAGATTCATTCATAAGAATTTGATGCAATAAAAAAACAATATAACCGTTTCAACTGTTTCCTGATTAAACGCATTTTATAATTCTATGTAAATAAACATAAACTACCATGTCGGTAATACATAAGATTTTTGAACTCCTACCTATCATAAGGTAGCTAGTTAAAGCTGAAACTGAGTGTATTCATCACACGGATTCATCTTTATTTATGAAAGAAGCAACTGAAAAATTATACAATCTTTATTTCATCCCAGCTGAATGTATAGCATTGAATAAAAACTTAAATGTCCCAAAAGTCTGATGTCTGTTTTGCACTTTAATGCCAAACAAAATTACATTCCCTTTTTTCTGTTTTACATTAACAATTGCCGAACGATTATAAAGATAGTCTTCTCCTAAGAGAAAACCTGATTTAAAAATATCTCGTGTAGGGAAACGCGCAACAATACTTCTATCAAACTGTCCAAATGGAATGGTAGTAGCAAATGCAATATTGTGATTCATGTAAGCTATAGCTTCATCTTCAAAACCGTAGCCAATGGGATTTGTATTATCAACTAAAATTCTTACAAGTGAACCTGGACAGAAAAATTCATTACTTTTTATATTCTTCAAAACATTCGTTACTCTCAGACCAAGATCTTCTATTGCGAAATTACATGCTTCACCTAGAGTGATTAATGTTCCACCATCTTTTTCGATGAAAGTTTTAAGGTTATCAACTCCTGTTTTTCCTATTCCACTATCATATTCTGGAGGTTTTGGCCTGTTAAATCTAGCATTCTCGCCAAGGAATTTACCTTCTTTAATTAAATCAGAGCTCATATCAGTAATAATAATAACATCAAATTTGTCTTTCAATTTTTTTTGTTTGAAATCTTTGTTTTCCATCGTTACAAAATCAAATTCAAAATTTTCTAAAAGTAATCTTGTCCATCCTTCATCCATATTTGCCGTGTATGGTTTGTAAAGACCAACTCGGACTTTGTTTAATCGTTTTAATACTCTATTATCAATATCATTAAGAGTATGAATTTCTAAATGTAAATCCTTCGCAAGTTCATCAATTTTTTTAAGTGTTTGAGCATTTACCGGAAAAATAACCGAGCCTTCATTGAAGTTTTTATCATCAGAGTTAATTTTCTCGATATTCCAATAAACCGGTATGTTTTCTTTATGCAATCTATTTATAAGTTTTGAGTTTACATTCAGTCCTGAACGGGATACAAAATATTTTCCAGTTTTTGATGAAACTCTTCCTTCAGGATAATTTGGATCTTTTAACAATACCGCATCGACTTTAAAGGGTTTATCAATTTGAAAGAATTTCACTCCCATTAAAAATGGTAATGTCCATCCAGCTACATCATAAGGTTGAACGGGATCTTCTTTTCTTGATTTTCTTAAATCGGGATAATATTGTACTTCAAACAAATCTTTTACATATCTCCCGTATGGTTGAGCTAAGAATATTACATAACTCTCAGCTGGATATATTACGTTATCCACTACGAATTCATTTTTAGAATAATGTACCTCAACTCCTCCAAATTGAAGAATTTCTATCATCTTCGAAACTGTGACATAATCATTTTGATTTCGAGAAATAACATAAGCATAAGGATTTCCTTTTTTACCTTTCTCAACAGCATCTTTTCCCATGAGATAATAATCATATAAAATTTCTTCTTTGAATTGAGATGCTATTTCTATTAGACTGTAAGTAAGGGCTAATTCATAATTGACGATATCTCTTAATCTCCACCAGCCACCTCGCCATGGATTTGGATAGTTTGTTCTTATGTCATATGTGGTGATTTCAGGCGTTGCTTTGATCTCCGAAGGATCAATATAAATTGGACTTGCTATGTTACAACTAGCCATTTCGGATAAAAGAGAGATTTGATTATGCCATAAACCGCAATCACTGGCAGGACCCTGCCACCAACCTTCAAAAATTGCTTGATCAATGATGCCTGTTAATCCCTGTTTTTCCAGATCCAGTGCAGTAATCCCACCAATAACTTTCTGCCATCTCCAGATTAATGGATGAACATTTGGATTCAGTGGATCTTTGTAAGGTACTAAGAACAATCTTGCACCGCTACTTCCCATTTGATGCTGATCCAACCAAATTTGAGGAATCCATTTCCTGTATGCGATTTCAATAACATTTCGAGTCTCAGGGAGATTAAACATAAACCAATCTCGATTGTTATCGTGTCCTGCATACACATGATATAACCATGGCATTGGACTACCTTCATATTCTGTTCCCAGATATTTATTGTACCAATCAACTATCATCGTTGTACCATCTGGGTTAATCGATGGCAGTAAAATGAAAATAACATCATGTAAAGATTTATTAGTTTTTTCTGGCGCAGTCTTTGTAATTAACTTATATGCTAATTCCATCGACATTTGAGATGAAGCAATCTCTGTTGAGTGAATGTTACATGTCACCAGTACAACAATTTTCCCTTCTTTTGTAAGTTCCTTCGCAATTTCATCATCTAATTTTCTTGGATCTGATAATTTGATTGATATTTCTCTATATCTTTCAAGATTCTTAATATTCTCTGAAGAGCTTATTATTGCCATGAACATATCTCTACCCTGTGAGGTCTTACCAATTTCTTCATAAACAATCATATCTGAATTCTCTGCGAGGTGTTTGAAATAATTTTGAATGGTTTCGTAATTTGCAATTTTATAATCTGCACCAACTTGAAAACCTAAAAATTCTTCTGGTGATTTCAACTGTGGGAAGATTAATTGAGGCATCAATAAAATTATGTAGAAGAAGAATTTTTTCATATACAACCTCATAAATTGTTAATTAATTTAATATGAAGATGATCAATGAGTAAAATATCAGAATTAATGATTTAATTTTCATCGAGATCTGTAAATCCAAAAAATTCAGTCTGTCAGTAAAAATTATAATGCAATTTAAGAACGAAGAATTAAAAATCATCTTTTATAGTTAAGATATCCATTTTTAACAATTATGGAAAACCAAATTAAGAACTTGTTTAAAACTATTTTCGAATCAGTTCATCCACAGAATATGTTTACAAAATTTAGACTCTATTCTATCGAAATGAATTTTCCTATCGATAAAAAGATAAAATATTTTAAAAAGTATTCACTTTAATCGATCACTATTTGATTTTAGAGCAAACAAAATCAAGAAAGATGAGAATAATCTCTATCAAAGGCTATATCCAATTGTTCGATAAGGTGTTTAATCTTAGAACAATTAAAAATTACATTTACTCTTCTTTTCTCCACCCCAAAGGATGATTCTTACTTAGTCGATTCTGAAGTGAATTTTCCGATAGAAGAAGACTGAATCAAAAATTTGATTCATCTAAAGGGATAAAAAAATTTCGTAATGAATTTTCCGTTCGAATCAAATATCAAGGATTTAGCATTCGTGATAATTTATCTGGATAATCGGTTGTGATGTAATCTACATTCAAATCAATCATTCTTCTCATACTCTCACTGTCATTAACATCATAGACACAAATTTCTTTTTTCATTTCTTTTAATCTTTTGACGACCAACTCATCGAGGTTTGTTGATGCATTCAAATCAATTCCATCGCATTTAAGTTCTTCAATCGTTTTCAAAAATTTGTGAAATATGATTTTATTCCTGCACTTATATTGAAATACAAACCAATCGAAGATCCAGAAGGTCTTTACTTGAGGAAAATAATTCTTTACAAGTTTTAGAATCATTGGGTGATATGAAATGATTCTCAAACGTTGAGAAGGAAATCTTGATTCTTCAAGTTTATTCTTTAAGACAATAAGAAATTTTTCTCTATTATCTTTTATTTCGATAAATAGTCCTTTACCTTCAGGAATAATCTCGAAAATCTCTTCAAGTCTCGGAATATTTAGTGTTTCATTAAAAAATCTGTTTAAATTAACACTGTTTTTTATATCAGAGTAAGAAATATTTATTGTTCTCTTAGAAAGAAAAAACTTCTTGAGTTGATAGATATACTCATTATGATAACAAACGATCTCATTATCTTTTGAAAGCCAGAAATCTCCTTCAATAAAATCAGCCCCACTTTCAAAAGCAATCTTAAAAGATTCAATTGTATTTTCGATGGCTTTTAATTTATATCCCCTATGAGCAACAATGTAAGGTTTCATTTATTTCGAAGTCGTTTCAAAAATTTCTTAGATCTGAAAATGTAGATGTTAGAATTAACAAGTTCAATTATTTTTTCTATGTTTTCTTCAGCACATTTTTCACCCGCTTCAATAATTTCTCTTGCAAATTGAAAATCTGACCAGTCATAATTTCGAACTTCAGGCATCAATAACAGATCAGCTTCTTTCAACATCAAGTTTGATAAATGATAGGATGATATACTTTCTACACGATATAAAATTTCTAAAACATTTTTGGGTGGATTTGGATTTTCAAGACTCTTAACTACATCAACAGCGAGTATTTTTTCATAACCAGAATCTCTCAAAATTTTTACTGGAACAAGATCCGTTACACTGCCATCAACTAGTAGATAATTTTTATACTTTACCGGAGGAAAAATTCCAGGAATAGCAGAACTTGCTGTAAGAGCTTTTCTCAAACTACCTGTTTTGAGTACTATATTTTGACCGGTATATAAATCAGAAGCAACGGCACAGAATTTAATTTTTAGAGATTCGATTGGAACATCGGGAATAAAATCAAATATTTCTTCGGTAAGCTCTTTATCAAAATATGATGTACGATTTATTGCTTTGATTATCTGAATACTCGTTCCGATAAAATCAAAAAACTGTTCAAGATAATCTATTGTAGAATCTTTTTTTCTTGAACTTAACTTTTCAATTCCTAATTCTTTATACTTCTCACTCTTTATAGTTTGATAAACAAAATCCTCTACTGCTTCTGAGTTACCAAAGTATGCATACAATCCACCCACAATTGATCCCATACTGCAACCAGAAATTGCGTCAATTTTTATTCGATTGCGATCAAGAACTTTTAGAAAACCAATATGAGCAAGTCCCCTTGCTCCTCCACCACCGAGTGCTACTGCAAATTTATTCATTTAAATCCTTCTTTAAGTCTGATTGAAGGTTTTTAATTGTTTATTACCCTGACTTGATATTAATCATTTCACGATTGCTTTGTAAACGGATGAATAATCCGCTTCGGCAAATCCTGAGTTAATCGCTTCTTCTATTACTGAGTTAAGAGCATTAATAATTTTTGTGTTGAGATTTAGTTTGTTCCCGAATTGCTCAATCAATCTACCATCTTTCAATAAATGTTTGGTAGGAAAATTTGACTTAGAAAAATCTTCATTCATGATCAAAGGTAATTTACTATCGAAAGTTGGAGCGTAAAGTGCACTCTTCCTTAAAATTTCCATGAAGATATTTAAATCAATATTAGTTCTTTTTACTATTCCAAGACTCAATGAAAAGGCTGGAATGAGTGATGCTATGAGATTATTGAATGCGAGTTTTATTGCTGCTGCTTTTCCAATTTCACCAATATAATAGATATCTTTACTGAATGAGTTGAAGAGGTGTTTATATTTTTCAAATTGTTCTTTTTCCCCACCAAAAAGGACAATTAATGATTCATTCAAAATTTGAGGTATGCTTCCAAGTACTGGGGCTTCGAAATATTCAGCACCAGCTTCTGTAAAAATTTTCTGAAATTCTAAACTTTCATCGGGTAAAATAGTACCCATCTGCACTACTACTCTTCCCTTAATTTTCGATAGTACCTCTTGATTCACCATAACTAAATTAATTGCCTTTGCATCTGCCAGCATGAGAATCACAACATCTGATTTCTCCACAGCTTCAAATGGACTTTTGGCAATTATTATTCCTTTTTTAACCAATGGAGTTAGTTTTTCTCTTGTTCTATTGTAAGCAATTACCTCATTTTCATTTTCAAATAATTTTTGAGCAATTGCTCCACCCATCAATCCTGCACCAATTACTGCGTATTTCATATTTAAGCTCCTTCCCTTTTTATAAATTTATCTTGAACCAATTTATAATAAATGAAAAGTTCTTCCTCTGCTTCAGGTGAGTTCAGATCGAAAAAATGCTTGATGCTATCTTTTACTGTTTTTGCAGTATTATCCGATTTATTAATATAAATTTCAAACTTCGGGTGTGTAATATGAAGGATATCAATTGTTAAAGTGTCTTTATTTCCCTTTAGTTCAAATTCTGTTGTTGCATAATTCCCAAGCATTTTCACATTTGCTATAAGAATTAATTTGTCATCAACCTGTTTATAATTACCTCTCACCGGACTGGGGTCGTTGGGTATCCCAAATTCAAAAGTGTTATTCTTGTTTAACTTAAAATACGGACCTTCATCGCTCGAATAGATTCCTTCAATTCTATCAGATTCACATCCAGCGAGAAGAAGTAAAGTGAGAAATAAAAATGAATATTTCATAATTCATGTTCCAAGTATGTAAAAGATTATCTGAATACAAATTTACGAATAAGTGAGGGGAGGTAATAGATAGACATATAGTTTATTAGATTCTGAACAATTTCTTCTTTGAATTATTCGAACTGGTTTCACGCATTTTTGGTTATATAACTTAATATATAAAACAAATATCTATTAATTAGAAAATTATTGTATACTAAAATGATAGCGATTAAAAAATTAAGTAAAAGTTGGACTAATAAAGAGGCATTTAACAAAATTAAATTTGTAAGAACAGAATGTTGTGCAAATGTTAATAACATCTCTAAAACACTAATTGAAATTGAGTATTTTATTAAAAGAACGAAATTGCAGTGAAATTCACAAGAAATGAAAGAAAAGAATTATGATTTTTTGAAACATTGCTGAACAATGGTAAAGAATTAATGCAAAAGAGTAATTTTTCATAATGTTGATAAAACAATAAAATAGATATTGGAGTTATTATTCGAAATTAAATTCAGAACGCATGATTAAATATCTAACAAATTTCAAAATATTGGTAACGCAGTAAAAAAATCGATTAGCAAGAGATAGTTTTAATTTTTATAATGCACATAATCACCTTGAATATTTCCAATGGGTGAAAGAGTTTATTATGAAATACAAAAAACATTTTGCATCTGAGGTGTTTTATCAAAATGATTTTATAATGACAAAGTTCACTCTGGAGCGACACTTTTACAAATGGATTAATCCTGTATTACTACTAGATCAGCAATTGATAAGACCTTAAAAAAGTAGAAAATAGCATAAACACAATTGAAATTTTTGAGAACGATATGAAGCCTAATAAAATCTTGTTTTCTATTATAGAATTTATCGATTAATTATTTGGGAAGGCCTTTTTCGATAAGATCCTTGCTCTTACACGAAATTAGTAACATTATCATTAGTTTTTAATTTTCTATAGATTCATTAAATCTAGTTATCGTCCCATCTGATTCAATCTTAAGATCACATTCTGGTACATCGGACCGAGTTAATTGTTGAATCTCTTTTAATGCTAAATTTTTATTATCTATTAAAGGACCACCTGCTCCTAATTGGACTATAGAATAGATTTTACCTGATATGAATTTACCCTCCGAACTTAAGTGCAACTCTATTATTGGAGCAATTCCATTAGAACCTGTCAAATTAAATTTTCCATATGTCGCAAAATTTCCTAAACTATAAGCTATAAATCTATCTTTGTAAATATCAATTGCCCTAGTTACATGTGGACCATGACCAAAGATAACATCAGCTCCGGCATCGACTGCAACCCTTGCAAATTCATACGGATTACCTCTGTTCTCCCCCAAAAATATTTCTTCCTTACGAGTAATATGTTTATAATTAGAACCTTCTGCTCCCGCATGAAAAGAAACTATTACAATATCACAAATTGAATCTAAATATGAAATGATTTTCCTTACATTACAATAATCATTAATGTTTATTGTCCCTTCGTTTGGAGCAAAGGCAGCAAAACCAAATAAGATACCATTCTTTTCAAAAATTACATACGGACATAAATCTAAACCTGCATACAAGATACCTGACTCATTTAAAACTTTTAATGTATTTGTTACTCCTATTAAACCAAAATCCCATATATGATTATTTGCTAAACTCAGTAAATTAAATCCTGCATCAACTAAGTAATTAACATAATGGTCTGGCATCTTGAAAGCATAACATGATTTTGAATCAAAGCACCTTTTGATCGGTCCATCACCTGTTAAAAATACCCCTTCCAAATTGCCAAAGGAGACATCTCCTCTTCTAATTATTTCTCTCACTTGTAGTAGCATATTTTTGCCATCATCTGGTGGTAGGTAACTACTATCTGGATAGTTGGTTCCTAACATTATATCACCTACTCCAATTACCGTAACCTTTTTAGTTGATCTTTTTTTATCTTTATCTTTTAACAAGTAATTCTTTGATTTAAGATTTATATGATCGTGAACTTTCTTGAATGCATTAACGACAAATTCAGAAATAAAAGTTTTTTTTAAACTAGTGCTTAAATTGTAATTTGAATTAATTATAGATGAATTGTTCGCGAATAATAAGTTCGTCGTGTTAATCTCATCCTTAATGTATTTTTCAATCCCATTATTTTGGATAACCAAATTAGAGTTAACTATAACTTGTTCAAAAATTACATCAAACTCTTTATGTTCAGCAAGATCCCCAACCCGTGAAAAACACCATTTATCTCCACTATTCTCTGACTGATTGTTTCTTTTCAAGATGCGTGAAGAAATTAATAAACTTATTGACATACAACTAAAAATCCTACTAAGACAATTATTTAGCTGTAAATTACAAGCATCATAGTCAATATACTTTTCCTCCTGATAAGCTTTAACCGATATAATTTCACTAGAGTTAAACGATTTGATAGTATTTTTGACAGTCCATTGTTTTAGGATTTGTTCTAAAAAGATATTACAAAAAATTAATACATACTGATCATATGTTTTTGAATTTACATAAATAAAAAAAAGAATGAAAAATAGAGTTAATCTAAGGACTTTGATAACAAAAAAATTTCGCCAAATTGTAGTTCGATTCTGCATGTTAATTCGAATTCAATTCAATAACATATTAAATTTTTATTGCTTTGTTCGAATAAACTTTAATCCCCAAATGAAATTGCAAATTTTTTTAATGATTCATAAGATAAAATCATTAAATTATGAAATAGTTGTTGGTGGTTTTAATTGATACCAATTTCAATTGTAATTACTGTTCTAAAAATTCCAACTTTTTGAAATCTACTTTTAGCTTTTAGTACTAAAATTATCCTATCATATCTTTTTTAGAAAAAAATATAAGTAATCATCAACTAGTAATCGATTCTACTCTTTTTCTAAAAATTCATAAACATATAATATTAAAGAGGAAAAAATTGATATTATCATGTAATTATTTCTCAATTATGATATTTTTATTTATAATTAGTTAAATGTATAGAAATTTCTCCGGCTCCTACCAGTAAATGATTGCTTTTTTCTCCGCTAATCATCTTTACTAAACAAACATTCGGTGCATACCAGGAAAATTCTTTCACCTCAATCTTTGCAGTCCCCATAAACATACCTAAATTTTTCTTTGTTGAACCTGTTGATACAACCTTTACACATTTTTTAAAAATTCCGGCTGGAACAGTAACTGTATCATTAATTGATTGAATTGTTGCTTTAAGTATTATGGGAACTCTATACATCAACCGTTGTATTTCGGAATTTATTTCCCAACTTCTTCCGACCTCAATCGGGAATCTTAGTATATATTTTGGAGGATCAAATATTTTTGGTTCGTGGTCATCAATTGACTGAGATGCATATTCATAAATGCCATTATCATCTGATGCGATAAAAGCAAAACTAACCCGATTTCCTGATTCCATTTTTTGTGGCACTACCTTTTTTCCATTCATTTCTCTAGACGAAAGATTGGTTACAATGACTTTGATAGCACCAATATCGAAAATGGTGGTAGCTCACGACAATTGATATTCCCATACTTTACCTTCATTAAGGGGATAGTAAGAATCAGTTTTTTTGAACAATTCCAAAAGAATACAAAAAAGGAGCAATTGATAAGAGAAGAATATATTTCTTCATAATCTCTCCATCTACTTAAATAAAAACTTTTTAAATAAAGTATTAGCTTCTAATCACATGAGATACTTTAACATTGTGTAGTAATAATTCAGAGTCTATTTATTTTTATTCAGCAAAAAGAAAAATATCAATTTCACCTCTACTAAAATTTATAAAAGTCATACGTGAATAAACACTATTATAAATACCAATTTTAAATTCAAAGGGATTGATCAATTATTTTTGTTTTACAAGCTTAATTCCAATGTCACCATCATTTACTTCAAATGTTGTCTTGTTAGCAACGGCATAATCATTAAATACTTCTATTACTTTTATGATGCCCTTCCTTAACTTCTCCTGAATTATTTTTCCACCAATCTTTAGGGTTTTACCAATACCAATAATTTCGAATTCATCCCCTATCTGGATTCCATCTTCATAACCTTTATTTAGATAAATTTTTTCTCCGCTTCCAGCAATTTCACATTCAATAGGATAATTCGTTAAATCACCCGCTGCTTCTGATATCTTGGGAACTAAATTTAAAACCGCTTTATGTAATGCACTTGAAAGTAAAAGCCCTAAATCTTTCTTTGCACCCACTTGAGATCCAAGTAGAACCACACCACCTTCTGTCTGCGTACCTTCTGCATTATCTGCTAATTGAATTTCTCCAGTCGATATATTTGTTAATGTAACACTCACAACTGCTTGACCTTTTAATGATTTCCCTCCAATTCCAAGTACTTGTCCACCAGCTTCAGAAATTCCAGCTTGAGTGACAGTACCAGTGAGTAAATAATGAGCACCCATTGATTTTGCTGCTGCAATCATATCACCTGCATAATTGGCGCTATCTAAGAGTCTTTCAAACATAAAACGATCAAGAACTCGAAATTTCCCGGTTTTCACTAATTCTGAAGTAAAGATATCCGCTGCCTGTGAACCTAAATCACCTTTCCCTGATTCTAATGTAGAAGCAGCATATTGACCTGAGGCGGTGCCTACACCAGCTTTTTGTCCAACAACTGCACCTACAGTAACATTTCCACTAGCCTCTGCTTCCTTTTTAACAATCATACCTGTTCGGTCCTGAAAAGTAGCAACTACTACTTTAAATGTCTGTGAAAAAACAATTTTAGTAGTAAAAACAATAATTAAATACAAATAAATGAATAATTTCTTCATGTTACCTCCATTTTATTTAGGTTAAAACTTATTATTTAATCAAAATCATTTTTTTAATCGAATTGTATTTATCTGTGTTAATAACATAAAAATATATTCCACTTGATAAATCACTTGCTTCAAAATTAATCTTATACTTTCCAGCATTCATTTCCTCATCAACAAGTTTTTTTACTTCTCTACCTAACACATCATAAACAGTAAGTCTAACATGACTTCGCTCTGGTAAATCAAATTCTATTGTTGTAGTTGGATTGAATGGGTTTGGGTAATTTGGGTAAAGCTCATAAAATTCTGGCAGACTATTGTCAAGCTCTACACTGGTTATAGGTGCAGTTAAGAAAGGAACAAATTTAACTCTTCCTGAAATTATAGTTCCTGTTCCACCGGGATTAGAAGAATGTCTTGGTCCTAAAGAAGAACCCCAAAAATTATTTCGTGCATCAACAGTATCTGAAAAAGAATTGCTTAAAGTGCAAAACTGTCCTATACTAGAATTTCTAATTGTGAATGAGTTAAATTTAATAATCTCAATTATTACTTGATAATTGAAATTACAATGTGATAAACTTATTATAGAAGTATTTTCAAATCTTAATCTACCATTATTTGCCTCAAATGTGACACCGTTTGCATGTAAAATTCCAAATTCGTTGTACGAATCAGAACCAATATATATTGTATTCCCTTGTAAGTTAACTTTGCTTCCACTTTCAATCGTCAATGTTGCACCACCACGTACTCTTATATCACCACCATAAAACGAATAACCTACAAGATAATATGTGCAATTTGTAAAATTCTTCAATGTCTTATTACTAGAAATAGTAAAAGCACCTAAATATATTTTCTGACTATTAAACACATTATTTGTGCTAATATTTGGTATTACTTCTTGAGAACTTATATATATCGATGAATTAACATCAAGTGTGTTACCTGAAAAAGTTGGTCCTGAATTGTCCCTAAATTCAATATTAGTATTTGAAAAACTACAACCTGTTATCGAACCAAGTGATGAACTTTCGAATATAATTAAACCTTTATATGTACCACTACTACTGAATGTAACACCATTTGCCTGTAAACTCCCAGATTCGTTGTATGAACCATAACCAATATATATTGTTTTCCCTTGTAAGTTAACCTGCACACCATTTTGTATAGTTAGTGTAACCCCACTTCGTACGCGCACGTTTCCTGTAAGGTTGTATGGTGATCCATTGAGAGTCCAGGTAGTATTATTGTATATATCTCCCTGAACGTTGGTTTGGGGAAATAGTAAAAGATTTGTAGAAATTATTACAAAAATTATATTTAATAAGTTTTTCATTGTCACCTCCTAAATTTTTTAATTTTACAATTCAATCATTAAGTTCATAAAATATGCATTTCCCAGTTGATCAATTTTAATTTTGTAACAATATTTTTAGAATAATTTACCCATTCAGGATTTTGTGCGAAGCGATTTGGTAAAGTTACAATAATAAGCAACTGTAAATCGTTTTTACATTTCATTATAAAATCTTTGAATTTTTTTTAATTAATACATGAAAATGAAACTTCTTAAAACAAACATATTTGCTCATATTTTATCGAAAGTAACATTCAGCATAGCGAAAACTACATCACCTCTTAAAACTAAATTACTTTATCAAAATCATTTTCTTTATTATTTTGAACTTATCACCATTAAAAACACATAAATAAATTCCACTGGGCAAACTATTTGCCTTGAAAATAACCCTATATTTACTTGGATTAAGTTCTCTATTCACAAGTTTCTCAATTTCCCGACCGAAGGCATCATAAACATTTAAACTTACAAATCTTTTTTCTGGTACATCAAATTCAATCATAGTTTTAGGATTAAATGGATTTGGATAGTTTTGATACAAAGCATAATCAGTTGGGATATCGCTACCAATTTGTTCAACTAAAGTATGAGGGACTCCTGTTCCATCAACAATTACATATCTCGTTATACCTGATGATGAGTTCGTAATATTTTCGCTATGACTCCCAACCAGTGTGGGCGAAAAGCGAACATAAATAATCTGGTCTATGTTTCCTCCAATTGGGGTTAGAGTTAAAATACTTGTATATCCAATACCTGAACTTGTTGAAACTTGAAAATTCGAAGAGGCACTTATTACAACATTGCTTATCAAATTACTACCCATGATTGTATAACTCTGTGGATTTGAATTCGTACCAACTATAACATTGCCAAAACTTAAAGATGAGTTACTAACAATTAAATCTGGAGAAATTACCGTTGTAAAACTCCATATGCTCGACCAATCACTAGTGCCACCAGAATTGCTAGCATTCACCCTCCAATAATATATTGTGCCATTTAAAAGTCCGTTAACCTGAATTGAGGTTCCAGTTATACCACTCTGATCAAAAACGGTTGAAACAAACGTTGAACTAGTTGAAACCTGAACCCTATATGATGTAGCCCCCTGTGATGGATTCCATACAAGTGTGGGATTTATAGATATAACCTGTAGAACCATTTATTGGTGATACAAGGATAGGTGCCTGTAAAGGACCAAATGTTTGCAAATAAAAAGGATTTGAATATGAACCCCATCCTGAAGCATTCCTCGCACGCATGTTCCACCTATAAAGTCTAGCTGGCTGTAAGTAACCAGATGGTAAAGTAAAACTCGTACCCGTTATTGTACCATAGTGAACCTCTGAATCAAACACTACTGTATTCGTGGATAAATCTTTTATATACAAACCATAACCTGTTGCTCCACTTACTGATTCCCATTGAAATGTCGGTGTCAGTGTATTTATAACAGGTCCAGGTGTTGTGCTTGAACCAGGACTTAATAAAACAGGAGAAGCTAAAATTACTATAAAGTTTCGCGGGTTAACACCTTCACCAGTAACTGAAAAATCAAACCAATTACCCCCAAATGGTTTCCCTCTCGCTACAGCTTTATAATTTCCAACTGGATCTGTTAACCTCCATTGCTGCGTGGAGTTATAATTATAACTACTATTTGGCTGTAAAGTTATCGGTCCAAAAACTTCCATATCCCTTAAATGCGTGTTGTCACTTTTTAATATTGCACAAGTAATACTCTCATATGTTATTGTACCACCACCAGTTTCTTTAATTGTAAATGTCGTTGTTAAATTTTGACCATGGATTACATTTAAAGGATTAACATTTACACCATGAGAAACACTCGCTGTACCAATAGATATTGGTTCAATCCATACCTGATTATCGTTACCTTTACATACCCATGCTCTTGGAATAGTACCACCACCAGGATAAGAAAAGTGACTACCATCGATTTTTTTTATTCTAAACCAACCCTGCGAACAAGATGGACTCACTGTGGCTGCTGTTGTTGCAATCGCATAGAATTGTTGCCCTACGTTTGTTTGTGTAATAACTGGGTATGTTCCTGGTCCAATTCTAATATTTATACCAGCGCCTTGAGAAGTTACCTGAACTCTTACCGGAGTTGATAGAATACTGGTAGAGTGTATTCCCATAATTGGGTCTATATAGTATTGATTCTCTGGATCATAAGTTGTATATCCTACCTCTCCAATTCCGGGTGAATCTGAGTAATCCCCCAAAGTTCCATTTACTTTAAATTCAAAATGTAAATGTGGCTTAAATCCTACAGAAGATATAGCTACAATATCACTAACATTTATACCTGCAGGAGCATCGGCTGTACTCACACAGAGGGTTGTGTGATTATGTCCGTCGTTAGGACAAGCACGTAGATAATCAAAATTTCCATAAGGATTGTAATACGAATTACCTATTAATCCAATTTCATAACCTTGTGGTACTGAAACACCGATTGAAAGATCGAAATGTATTGCATCTAGATGCCCATAAAGTGTGTATCTATTTATATCTGGATGATAAATTATTATACATTGACCTAATCCTCGATTACTACCAGTATTCGGAGCAGCTGTCCATGTGTAGCTAATTGTATTAGGATTCCATCTCCTTATATAATAATTTGAACCTAACCTTAAACCAAAAATTTTATATATAACACCTGACCGTGCCACTTTAACTCGAACTTGCCTTTGGGCAGCATAAGGGTCTGATAAACCATTTCGTCGTATATCAATACCAGAATGATATTTTGCATTACCTATGGCATTATAAGCAGAAAAAGCTTGGGTTATTTCCCAGCTATCCACAGGTGCTACCAACAATTGTGCATATAAGTTTTGATTAAACAATATTGATACTTTGAAGAATAATAAAGACTGAAAAGTAATTAACATTACCTTTAAATTTTTCATAGCAAATCCTCTTATCAAATACTTTTAATTTTTCTTTACATCAACCATATACTCAACATCACCTGGATCAGCATAATAAGTATTACCTACTATCCATTTTTGGATTCTCACATATCCCCATGGAATATATATACCAAGTGTTATAATTGATAGAATAAGTATCAAAAGCCAATTGGCAAAAAGTCCTCCTCCAGTTCCTTTAAAACACAACTGTTTTCCATCAATAAAAGTATGTGCAGTTTTCCAGCGATATTTTGCTGTGATTGCCCATGGATAGAATAATCCAAATGTAATTACTGTTAATATGTTAGTCCATATAAATAACCCGAGATACCCCAAACCTTTACCTTTAAATTCAAATTTTCCATGTGCCATTCTTTTCTCCTTTATTTTTAGTTAAAACTAAAATATCACTATTTAATTTAGTTCAAGTATTTAATTATCAACTTTCTTTCTTTATATTGTTATTAATATCAGTCAGAGTTTCATTAATTCGAAATGATAAAATCAGCATTTCGCATATTATTCTAACTAAAAAAGGACCTAACACAATTAGAATAAGTCCCTGTAATGTGTCTCCCCGCTCTTGAATTAATTTATTGACTCCAAACAGGATGCTAAAAATTACTCCAACCCAGAATATTATCTGTATTATAATTGGTGTTATCATTCTTTTAAATGACAAAAAATCATTAAGTTTATTGTTCATTTTTACCTCCATGGTTTTATTTTAATATCCTTTTAAACAAATCATTAAATTTTACTTATGAACAGTTTGAATAATATATCATTTATTCTTTGATTATTCTCAATAATCTTTCACCGCAAAATGGACAATGTTTTGCCGTTGGATAAATTATCTTTTCACCACATTTAGGACATCTATCTATTAGTTTTGTTCCGCAATTAACACAATATACTTGCCCAAGGGAATAATGGGCAAAGTTACCACATCCCGGACAGATAAGAAATAAATCTTTTTTTATTCTTTTATCCAAAGAATCTATCCTATAAAATTAAAAGTACTTTCATTAATTAATTTAACATTATTTTGAGGAGCAATTTTTAATTTGCTCCTCAATAATAAAAGTCGCTTGATATAATCAAAAATTTCAAATTTTTGAATAAAGAAAACAAAATCAGAATCATAGTTTTAATGTAACACCCAATCTAAGAGCAGCAAGAGAACCATATCCTACATCTCCATGAACACCAAAATTTGGTGATAAATAATATATGGCACCTAAATATGAACCATAACCAAAAAAGCTACCTTTTGCTTGTAAATTAAGCACACCGAATCCAAAAGTAGAAGCAGAAACATTAACATATCCTAAGAAAAACCTTCCATAGATATCTACATTATTAATATCAAAATCAAAGTGATACGAAGCACCCACACCCAAAAGCAAATAGCTATATTCAAATCCGTATCCACCATAATCCTCCTTACTAGAACCATACCCACCTAAAAAATTAATTCCCCAATTATTATCATTAGCATATTCAATTACAAAATTTATTGGAGGAACTTTGACATTACCATAAATTCCTGTACTAACTAAACCCAAACTACCTTGTGAAAGCCATATTCCTTTGCTAAAAGTCTTCTGTGATTGTTGTGCTTGACCAAGGGATGTGCAAATTAAAATAACTATTAACATATAAATGAGTGTATTCTTCTTCATAGCATTTACCCTTTTGATTTTTTTTTTAAAGCATCCAGAAAAGTTGAATAATTTAATTTCTTAATACTCTAGATTACTAAAAGGGATTTCATCACAAATTTCTTCTGCTTTCGTAAGACCAAAATTACTAGAATGCATACCTTCACCTCATAAAAACACAATATATATAGATGTTCTATCTCAAATGTAGTTGTATTTTTTATCAAACCAAATAACAATTTCTCCATCATTCGTTATACTTTCACGAATTTTCCAAGAATTGTTATAACTGAATTACCGATTATTACCTGTGAACTATAATATAAGCATGATATTAAGAGGAAATTTGTCATAAGAATAAACAAAAGTCTTAAAATTATTACTTTCGGTTTTCGAAAACGAAAATTAAATAAGTACTTTTTCATTTTATCCTTTCATTTTTAATTGCAATTCTCTGTCTCATATTCACCTAATAGACTAATTATGATCTTTCATCGAAATGTTGAACGTCCTTTAAAAATCCAAAAGTTATCCACAAATATCATTTAATCATTTCAGTGTTTTAAACCTATTATCTTCAATTTTAATGCCAATGAAAATTATTTATTTTTTAATGATTTTGATAGTTTTTAACTTAGTAGTCGGAAAAAATTTGTTCCGTAAGTTTTTGTTATTTGGATTAGTTAGAGATAGGCATTGATCAGTTCTTTTTATTTAGCCCAAATGATTTAAAAATTCTCTGTAGGTATTTCTTGGAGAGTCCTGAGATCTGAGAAGCCAATTTTATATCACCATTAACTTTGTCAATTAACTCGGAAAAATATATTCTTCTAAACTCCGCTTCTGCCAGTTTATAAGATATAATACCTGATTTAATATTTTTTTTCTTAATATCTTTAATAATGGACTGTAGGTAAGGGAAATGCTCAAGACTTAATCTATCTATATACTCAAACTCGGGTTTTACGCAAGTCATAACCATATTTTCAAGTTCTCTTACATTTCCGGGCCATTGATATAATAAAAGAGCATCACTTAATTCATCGCTTAATTCAAATTCTTTTGTTATTCCATATTTTGAGCTATATTTTTTGATGAAGTATTGCGTTAAAGGAATTATATCATCCAATCTCTCGCGAAGGGGAGGTATATGAATTCTATTGATTGCGATTCTATAATAAAAATCATCCCTCAATTTCCTTTCGTTCAAAAGTTTTTCAACATCTGCATTTGTTGAAAAAATTAATTTAACATCAAGTTTTATATTCTTATTACTACCGACTTTTGTTATCTCTTTATATTGTAGAAACCATAATAATTTAATCTGAACATTTGTAGGGATCTCTGCAATTTCTGGAAGATACAATATTCCTTTATTGGCGAGTTCAAATTTTCCTAACCTATCAATAGCATCGGTGAATGCACCCTTTACCGTTCCAAAAAGCTCTGAATCTATAAGATTTGGTTCGATACCCGCAATATTAACAGTAACAAAGTTTTTATCCTTTCTCTTACTCAACTTATGCAAATAATATGCTAGCAAATCTTTTCCTACTCCCGTTTCACCCGTGAATAAAACATCTTGGTCAAGATTAGCAATTCTTTCAAGCTCAATTTTTATTATCCTCATCGCATCACTCTTAAATATAAATTGATTTATCGCTTCATCAAGCTTATTTTTTAGGAACTTATGAGAAATTTTGACATCTTTGGTTTCAATAAGTTTTCTTACTTTTTCTCTCAATATCTCAAGATTCAAATCTTTTGATATAAAGTCATCAGCTCCTCGCTTCATAGCTTCAACAACTTTTTCAATTTCTCTATGCCCAGAGATTATTATTACTGGCACAAACGAATTTATTTGTTTAATTTTTTCTAACACCTCATATCCATGCATATCAGGTAGCATTAAATCCAGAAGAACTATATTAAAAGAATCATTCTGAAAAATATTTATTCCTTTTCTGCCATTTTCAGCAGTGTATACATTGAAATCAACTTTTAGAATTTCACTCGCATCTTTTAAAAAAGCGATATCATCATCTATTAAAAGTAAATTTATTTCCATCCTTCAACTATTAACGCTTTTTTTAGTTTTATTACGAAATGACAACCCTTATCTTCTGGGATAAATTCTAATTTACCTCCAAACTTTCTTGCACATTTATCTGCAAATACCAGTCCAAACCCATGTCCCGATGGTTTTGTCGTATTTTTCAGTTTCAGTATGGATTCAAATTGTTCCTTGGGTATTCCCGGACCATTATCTATAATGTGTATTTCAATATTTTCATTCTCAACCAATTTTATGTCGATTCTCGGTTCAGTATCAAATTTACTGAAAGCTTGAATAGAATTTTCAATAAAAATAGAGATCATATTAAAAAGATCTTTTTCATTAAATATGACCTTAGTAGTTCCATTTGAATTAAGGAAGATATAATTAACAGCAAAAGAATTTATTACATTTTGGATTACTTCCTCAACAATACATATATAAGAACTATATACCTTCTTTTTTAATTCATCTAATTCTCTAAAAATGTTATAAATATCATGAACAATTTGGTAGGCAATTTTTTTATTAGTAGTTTTATTTAATTTAAGACCATTCAGAAATTTACGACTTTTTGAGTCTATTGTAGTAGCAAAGTTTGAATTAAATTTTATACCCAAAATTTCACAAAGTTTCTCCAGACTATATAAATCTGGTAGAACTATATTACTATATTGTGATATAAGTATTGATAACCTTCTTCTTAATTCATTCGATACTGTTTCATTTTTAACTAGTGAAAAATTCTGAATAATCAAGGATAATCTTATTAAAATACTGTTTTTAATGGAGCTATGTTCGAACTCTCCAAGTTTTTCAATCAAGGAATTTATTACTTCCTCCTGCGTATTTTTTACTACTTCCTTTTTACTCAGTATAAGATAAGACATATAAATGGACATACCGAAGAAAGTTAAAGGTATAAAATCCTCGATAAACCAATTATTACTGCTCATAATCCATATCTGTGGGTGTTCTTCGAATAAGTAAATTATACAAATAATTGTAAGAAGATAAAATGAAATTGAAATGCTTATGATTTTAATCGGAAGCATAAAAACTTTTTTATTTAAATAAAACATAAGAATATAAAAAATTGAAAAAGTTAAGATGAACAAAAACTTAACAATTCCCTTATTATTAAAATAGAATAATTTTTCAAAATTCCTTGAAAGGGCTATTAAACTTGCCTTAAATCCTTCTATTTCAACTACTTCAATAAATTCGCCATGCTTAACTTTTATTTTCTTAATAATTCTGTTACCCTTATATACTGGGAAATCAACCTTAATTTCATAATCCCCATTTTCGTCAGGTAAACCAAAATGAATTATTTTTGATTCACTGCTCGCGTATCCACTTCCCGCTGTTATATATCTCGTCGCTAATGTTTCACCATCCCTTAGAAGTTTTATTGTTGCACCAATACAATTTGAGTTTGGACTGACACCAATTAATTTAACTTTTACATAATTCTTCTTTGCATTAATTCTATTATTCAGATAATTTTTTAAAATATTAAATGAACCCAGATGATATCGAGTAAAAAATATATCTATATCACCATCATTATTCATATCAAAAGAAACACAACTGGTATTATATCCTTTTATCTGCTCGAAGTTACCTATGTATTCATTTGTTACATCTTTAAAACGAGGTATTCCTTTTTCTTTAAAACCAAAATTTTTGTATAATTTCACTCCGCCGAGATAACAAATAAAAAGATCAAGCAATCCATCATTGTCGAAATCATTAGCTGTACTTCCATATGTAAATAATGACGAATCTAATAAACCACTTACTTTTGAAATATTTTTAAATTTCCCTGTACCATCATTTATGAAGAATAAATTTCCATTTCCCCTATTTCCAACGAATAGATCTGGATATCCATCATTGTTAAAATCCGCAAATAATATTGAATTAGTTTTCATTAGAACATCACCTCCAGTACTACTTTCTTCAGTAATATCTCGGAAAGTCCCATCTCTATTATTTAAATACATTTTATTTCCTCCTGTCCAATTCCCAATATAAAGATCAGGATATCCGTCTCCATTGATATCACAGAAGGATGCACAAACTGTTCTACCATCAGAAACGAGACCAGCCTTTTCAGTAAAATCAATAAACTTTCTGCCATGTAAATTCAGAAGAAGTTTATTGCTACCAGAGAATGATGTTATAAAAATATCAATCCAGCTATCTGCGTTCACATCAGAAAGTGCAATATGTTCACTTCTTATTGTATTTATTTTGGTAAGCCCAAATTCATTACTACAATTTCTAAAATATCCTTTTTTATTAATATAAATATCCGTGTTACCATTTATATCAGTAATTATTACATCTATATATTTATCATTATTTACATCACCAGAAACGACTCCAATACTTCCATATGTCTTCCCAGCCAATCCTATTTTTGAAGCAATATTGTTAAAATGGTCATATTTTTCTAATTCATTCCCCTTATAAAAAGTACCATTACTTTTCACATTTAAGAGATAAATATCTTCGATTCCATCATTATCAAAATCATCAGTACTTATTCCAAAAAATTCACCAAAACCTTCAAAATTATGTTCAAAATGAATTATTGAATTTTGTGAAGATAGTAATCGACCAACTAAGATATTTTTTGTTTATTATTGGATAAATGATAAACTTTTGTATTAGTAAATGCAAAGAAATCATCCTTTGATATAGGTATAATGTCACTGCAAAAAAAATCAGGAATCAGTAATTCCCATTCATTAAGTTCGTCATCAATTGATCGTAATATTTCACCTGTTTTGGTTTATCCTAATACAGTACAACTATATGGATTTAAAATGATTATTTTTTGAAAATTTATGCTAAAGTATTTGGTTGTAGATGGGATATTCGTTGCTTTTAATTGAAAGGGATTATTTATACTCACTTCTTCTAAATATTTAACTTTAATATTTGAAGAATCTAATTTTAACAACAAATATTCACCGTCCTGTAACCTGACAATTAAATTTATTAAATCATACTTTTTCCCTTTTTTGGTTAATCTTAGAAAATCAATCGATTGAATAACTTTATTTATATTAAAACTAAATACTTTCCATTCTGGCCGATCAAGTCCAATTAATATTCGATTAAAGTACTCCTCTAAATTTATGTTATTTTCTAAAACGAAATAAAATATGTCCTTCTTTCCATCAATATGAAATGGAATAAAATCTACTTCTGAAGGATAAGGAAAAACATTAAACGAGAAATAAATATCAGCGAAAGGAAAGTTAAAAATTTTAAAAGTTATTGAGTTTGAATTTATCTGAACAAAAGCATATTCAAAAACACCACCCAATAAACATTTACCTTTTGAGATAAATTTAATACTCTGAACTTCGTGCGTGAATGGAATATGTAATTGCCTGATATTTGAGATAACACCATTATAATATTTCGCATGATAAATAAGCGGCATTCTATATTCATTTATTAAAGATTCGAGATTAAAAACGATGTTCTCTCCATCAGTATCAATTGCATTTATTATTGAATTTTCAGATTGAAAGATTAAATTAAATCTTTTTCCATCATAGTGATGAATGGACGACTTTGTAAAAATAAATACATTGTTTGGTGCAATACAGTTATAACCAACTATTTTATCCACAATTGGATTATCATAAATAGTTTTGACTATTATTTTCTGAGGCAATAAATTAGTGGGAGTGAAAATTAATAATAGTAGTAGATTTTGAAAAATTTTAAAGGCAATATTTCTTTTTGCCTTTAACATATTACAATCTCAATATCAAATTATTTATTGCACATATAATAAAAATTTCACACAAATTCAAGTTTTGTTTAAACTAAAAATGCTTAGAGTATATTTTTCAAACATATTAACTCAAGAGTATTTCAATATATATTTAAGTTTATAGAGTGACTATGAGATTGATTCTACAATTCAAATTTCATAAATCATTCAGTGTAAATATACATTTTTTATCACCCCCTTCCCTCACTCCTCTCTTACTTCTAAAAAGTCAATTTCTCCGGCACCTTCACGAACAATTTCAGGTTCTTCACCACTGAAATCAATAATTGTTGATGGAGTAGTGCTTAAAGGTCCACAGTAAAGAATTAAATCAACTTTCTTTCCATAATGTCTAACAATTGATTCTTCATCATTTAAAATTTCACCATTATCATCTGTTACACTCGTGCTTACAATCGGATGTCCTAATTCTCTTGAAAGAGTCTGAGCAACTAAATTGTCAGGAACTCTGATGCCAACAGTTTTTCTCTTGCTCCATAATTTTTTCGGAACTTCCCGTGCTGCTGGAAGGATGAATGTGTATGGTCCAGGGAATGCATATCTTAAAAATCTATAAACTTGATTGGATATTTTTGCGTAAGTCGCGATATCTTTCAAATCAGCACATATAAAACTTAAAGGTTTATTCTCGAGATTAGGTTTTATTTGATATATCCTTTCAATGGCATTTTTCTGGTAGATATCACAACCGAGTCCATAGATTGTATCGGTTGGATAAATTATTAAACCTCCATTTCTTAAAATTTCTACTGCTCTGTTAATAAATCTCATCTGGGGATTTTTAGGGTGGATGTGAAGTACTTCTGCCATAATTTTTCTCCTTTATGTTTCAAGTAAAAGTTAATACATTTTATAATAAAATTCCACAACAATTATGATAATAAACAGATTAATAGGATCAAATGTCAATGGATATAACGTTTTTTTATTAAATAAAGCATAAAATTTTGAGAGAAATTTGCCTGTTATGCCACAAAATATAATTCAGAGCAGAGAAACAGAGATCATTCATATGACCAGAAGTTTTATTTACATTAGAGTTTTTTAAAGCCAGCAAGAATTTGTATTTAGTCAATTACATTCCATTTAATAGATGTAAGAGATAAATGAAATAGATACTGAAGTTCTTGAACATGTATATCATGATTTCGGGAGGTGTAGTTGAATGAATAAAAAAGAATTTAAACAACTTCAAGGAGATCAAATCTACCGATATCCTTAATATGGGACTTTGTAAATTTGCTTGCTTTAACTCATAGAAATTTTAAAAAAAATCATCCCATCATAAGTGATGGGATGATTTTATGAATAGATGTTTAGATGTTTCAAAATTTATACTATTCTAAAATCTTACCGTTTAGTAATTCATCCACAATTCTCTTTGCATCATAGATTTTTAGCAGAGCTTCCGTCATACCAGCAGTGTGAACAGCAACAGTTCTATTCTTTGTATCATCAAAAATAAAGTTACCGGGGAGACTTTCGATATTACCATCAAAAGCTAATCCAACGACTTCGAGATCTTTATTTACGAGTGGACTACCGGAATTCCCACCAATAATATCAGCAGTTGATACAAAATTCACCGGAGTACTCAATTCAAAGTTCTCGGGAATGTTTCTCCATTTTTCAGGAAGATCCCAATCAGGATAACCTTTGAATGAAAAATATCTATCATACATCCCATAAAATGTTGTATATGGGGGAGCAATAGTTCCATTGTATTCGTATCCCTTAACTACACCATCCGAAATTCTTAGAGTGAAGGTAGCGTCTGGTGGGAGCGATGTCCCATAAACATCATAAATTGCATTGCCTAATAATTGAACTTTTGCTTGCTCTAATTGTTGAATCTCCTGATATTTTTTACTTAGATTCTCTGCATCTTTCCTTGTATCCCGAACAAATTTGATGAATGGATCATTTGAATTCAAAATATTATCAGGAGTCTCGAGGAGTTTATCAACCTCATCTTTATTCAGAACAACTGATGTATAATCAAGTTTGCTTGCTGCTTCATCGGGTGCGAGTCCTGAAAGTAATTCATTTAATGGCTTGTAATCATTTCCAAAAGCATTCTTTAAATCCATCAGTTGCATTTTAAGAATTGCCAGTTGGAGTTCTCTGTCAATATCTTTCGGGAATAACTTTTCTTTTGTATTTGCAAGGACAGAATCTTTGTATCTTGGTGCTCGCTTATCATCAGGTAATTTCACCTGCTCTGCATACTCAATCAAATCTGCTGCAACTTGGAAGTAGAGTGATTTACCAGCTCTGGCTCTTAGATTCAATGCATTAACTTTGTAGATGTACTTAGCTTTTTCTTCCTGGAACTTAGCTAATTCATCCCAGACATTTCCATATTTCTTTTTTAATTCAGATTTGGAATCAATTGTGTTTCTAAAATTCTTTTCGAAATCAATTTTCTTTGCCATTAAATACGGATCCTTCAAACCACCAAGGTAACCAGTATATGCCTTCAATGAGTTCGAAAATCCAAATAGCATTGATTGATATTTAAGTTTCTTATCAGGATGTTTCTTCAGATAATCTGAGTAAATATCTGTCAAGCCCTTTAGTAAATTTAGAGTATATGGATAAGCATAATCTCTTAAGAAGTATAATTGAGAAACTGTGAAGAGTCTAGAAGTTCTTCCGGGATTACCAATGACAAAAATAACATCACCTTCTTTTACACCATCTTTGTTCCATTTGAAGAAATTTTTGGTCTTGAGTGGTTTACCATCTTCATAAACTCGATAGAACGCAACATCAACATCATATCTCGGATAAGTGAAATTATCATAATCTCCACCATAATATGCAACTTGAGTTTCGGGAGCAAATACTAATCTTACATCAGTGTATCTTTTGTACCCATACATCGAGTACTTACCACCATTAAAGAATGTCACAACATTGCAAACTAAACCAGTTCTTTTAGAATATTCCTGTTCAAGTTCTCTAATTTTTGCCTGTCGTTTCTGGACTTTTTCTTCATCGGTTTTACCGGATTCGAATGCTGTTTTAATTGTTTCTGTCACATCTTCTATTAACACGAGTTGATCAATGTACAAATTGGGGACTTTTCTTTCTTCTTCGAGTGTCTTAGCGAAGAATCCATTCTCAGGTAAATTCTCACCTTCCCGATTTACTTTATCAAGAGCATCTCTTATACAATGATGGTTTGTCATTACAAGACCATCTTCAGAAACGAAAGATGCAGAACAACCTGGCAATCTGAGTGCAGCGAGTCTCGCATTATCAAACCACTCTTGAGATGGACTAAAGTTATATTCACTCTCAAAATATTTAATTGGTGGAAAATCGAATGTCCACATTTTTCCATTGTCAAATGTACCTGCTTTTACATGCTCGTAACCAGGTTGTTTTTCATAGATAAGTTCTTTTGTACCAGAACATCCTGCAATTATAAATATTGCGATTATAATGAAGAGATATTGATGAATGATGTTTCTTTTATTCATATTATTGCTCCCTTTGATTTGTGTTTTATTTTGTAATTCAATTACGGATAGAATCTAAATTTGTTCAAACTAGAAGAACATCAACTTTTTTGGGAATCAAACCTTTTTCATATGCTTTATCAAAAAGAATCTGTAGCGCTTTTTCACCTTGTGAACCTAAGTCAATTGTCAGTTCATTTACATACATTTTTATGAATTTTTCTCCAAGTTCGAAATTTAATCCTCTACCGTATCTTAAAGCATAGTTTATAGCATCTCTCAAATTTTTGTAACCATATTCAATAGACTCTCTAAGTTTCTTAGAAATCTTCGTTGCTAAATCTAATCCTAAATCTTTTCTAACCACATCCAAGCCAAGTGGTAAAGGTAAACCTGTTTCGTTTTGCCATAGTTCACCAAAATCTAGAATCTTCTTAAATCCCAATTGATTGTAAGTAATCTGACCTTCGTGAATGACTACTCCTGCATCAACTTCATCTTTTTCGATAGCATTCATGATTTCATCGAAGGGCATAGATATTGGTATGAAGTCTTCAAGATAAATTTTAGTCAAAAGTGTAGCTGTTGTATAATCACCAGGATGAGCAATTTTCTTGCCTTTTAATTCAGTTAAATCATACTCATTTTTACTTATGAGAATTGGGCCATAACCAATTCCCATACTTGCCCCTGTACGCATTATATAATATTTATCTTCGACATAAGGATATACATGAGCAGAAATTGCAGTAACTTCAAGTTCTCCTTTCATTGCTCTGATATTCAGAGATTGTATATCTTCAAGAACATGTTCGATTTTGTAATCATCAATTTTTACATAATCGAAAGCGAGCCCATAAAACATAAAAGCATCATCTGGATCAGGGCTATGACCCACTCTTAAAATTTTTTGCTCCATAATTTCCTGTCTTTAATTTTGAACTTTAAGTTGATAATTTTACATAAAGTGATTCAATTTTATCGAAATAACTTTACAAATATAAAAGTAATTCAACTTAAATAGGTATTGAAAAATGATAATAGTAATGTCTAAAGATGCGCATCATAATGAAATTGAAAATGTTTTAATGATGATACAAAAACTCGGATTAGATTTTTCAATCTTAAAAAATGATGAGAAAACTATCATCCTCACCCAACAGAGTTATGATATCAACTCAGATATATTTAAGTCATTACCAAAAGTAGAATATGTCGTAACAATTAACGAGGATTACAAACTTGTTTATAAAAACATAAATAATCTCGAGACAAAAATAAAAATTGGTGATGTGGTTATTGGTGGTAGTGAAATTACTATGATTGCAGGCCCTTGTTCGATAGAATCCAAAGAACAATTGTTTAAGATTGCAAGTTATTTGAAAAAATCGGGAGTTAAAATAATTAGAGCTGGCGCTTTTAAGTTCAGAACAAGTCCATATTCTTTTCAAGGATTAGGTTACAAAGGACTCGAATTACTTAAAGAGCTTAAAGATGAATTTGGTTTATTTATCATTTCAGAAATTCTTGATTACAACGATTTACCAATTTTCGAAAAAGTTGTTGATATCCTACAGGTTGGTGCAAGAAATATGCACAATATTAATTTACTGAAAGCTGTTGGGGAATCATCTTTGCCTGTTCTTTTGAAGCGAAGTTACTCTGCAACACTGAAAGAATTTTTATTCAGCGCAGAATACATTTTAATGGGAGGGAACAAGAATGTAATTCTCTGCGAGCGAGGAATAAGAACATTTTCCGACTTTACGAGAAATACTCTTGATATAAGTATAGTGCCAGCTATCAAACAAAGAAGTCACTTACCTGTGATTGTTGATCCAAGCCATGCCACTGGCAAAAGAGATTTAGTCATTTCAGCAAGTCTCGCTGCAATTGCTGCTGGTGCAGATGGATTAATCGTTGAGGTTCACCACGAACCTGATTTAGCATATTCAGATTCAGAACAAGCAATTCGCCTTGAACAGTTTGATGAGCTCTTACAAAAATCCAAAAAAGTAGCCGAAGCAGTAGGTAGAAGTTTATCGATATGAAAATTCACCTCCCACTTGAAATTAAAAAAGACCTTAGTTACGACATCATTACCGGATCAAATACCTTCCAAAATCTTCCTGATATTATCAAGAAAAAATTCAATCCGGATAAAAATATTATAATAACTGATGAAAATGTTTATAAAATTTACTCTGAAAAAATTCAGAAAGAACTCATTGATAAATCAGAGGCAACCAAATTACTCATAATCAAACCAGGTGAAGAAAGCAAATCACAAAAAGTAAGGGATGAACTTGAAAATAAAATTATCGATTTCAAGCCATCTAGAAATTCAATGGTCATTGCGCTCGGAGGTGGAGTAGTTGGTGATTTAGCAGGATTTTTAGCATCAACAATATTACGAGGAATTAGATATATCCAGATACCTACTACGATTATCGCTCAGGTTGATAGTTCGATTGGGGGGAAAACCGGTATCAACACTCGACATTCAAAAAACTTGATCGGCACATTTCATCAACCCTCTCTTGTGTTGGTAGATTATGATTTTATCGATACACTCACAGAAGAAGAATTTTACAATGGTCTGGCTGAAGTAATAAAATCTTTATTAATTGGTTCTAAAGAAGGGTTCCAGTATCTTGAAAATAACATTCAGAAAGTTTTTGAACGAGACAAAAAAGTAATGGGGAAGTTGATTTCAGAATCGATAAAAGTCAAAACAAAAATTGTTACGAAAGATGTAGAAGAAAAAAATTTAAGAAAGATACTTAATTTCGGTCACACAATTGGACATGCAATCGAGTCGTTAAGTAATTATAAATTAAAACATGGTTTTGCCGTAGCAGAAGGAATGATTGTTGAAAGCTATCTCTCATTGTTAAGTAATAATTTAAATGAAGTAGATTTATTGAGAATTCAATATATTGTCAATAGATTCAACCTTGATAAATTGTATAGAAAGAAATTTAGTTTTGAAGATGTCTATGAAAAAATGACTTATGATAAGAAAAAAATTCAAGATAAGATTACTTTTTCGTTATTAAGAAAAATCGGTAAATGTACCTATAACAATACAGTTGAGAAAGAACTTGTAAAACTTGCTTTTAATCATTGATTATGATTGTCTTATCTTACCAGCCAAAATCTTTCCGTGAGTTTAGAAAAGTTCTGAGATATGCTGAGGCGCAAAATGCTGATATATTAGAAATTCGAGGAGAAAAATTATCTCACAAGGAACTGATTAAAATTTTTTCTGACAGATCTTTACCAATAATCTTCACTTACAGAATAACCTCTTATTCCTATTCAAAATTCAGAGATGCTTCAAAAAAATATCGTATCGCTCTCGAAAATGATGTAGATTACATTGATGTGGATATTAATCTTGGAAAATCGTTTATCAATAAACTCAAAAAAGAATTCAAAAACACGAAGCTTATTTTATCATATCACAACTATGAGAAAACTCCAAAGCTCAAACAACTAATTCAGATTCTGGATTATTCACGCAAGATTTCCGCTGATCTATATAAAATTGTGACTTATGCAAACTCCTTTATGGATAATTATCAAATCTTACAATTACTTTCTATAGCAAATCGAAAATCAATTCCATTAATTACGCACTGCATGGGTGAGTATGGTAAATCGGGAAGATTTCTCTCTTACAAATTCGGTTCAAAATTTTTCTATGCATCATATAAAAACAACAGTGAAACTGCTTCAGGCCAAATTCCTCTGGAATACTTAAAAAACTTTTTCAATATAAAACAACTTAATCCGTCAACAAGAGTTTATGGTATTGTTGGTAATCCATTAAAACAAAGCAAAAGCTGGTTATTTCACAATTTTGCATTTCAAAAGACATGCTCTAATGCTATCTATTTAAATTTCCAAGTTAATGATGTTATTGAGTTTATACATACATTCAAACATTTGATTCGTGGTTTGAGTGTAACGATTCCCTTCAAAGAAGAGGTTTTAAGAATTCCAAATATTTCCTCCAGAATTATTAAAGAAATTGGTTCAAGCAATACAATCATTTTCAAAGATTCAAAGTCTATTTTATTTAATACTGATTATCTTGGATTTAAAGAAATTATGAAAAAAGAAAAATCACTACAGAATTCGAGGATTTTAATAATTGGTGCTGGTGGTTCTGCAAAAACTGTTCTATATGCTTTGAAAAAATTCAGAAACGAATTGTTTATCATTAACCGGAATTCGGTTAGAGAACAAGTAGTTGCAGAAAAATTTGGGATTAATACATTAAATGGAAAAGAAATTAACAACTTTAAATTCGATGTGATTATTAACACAACACCGGGAAATAATATATTCATGTTGAATCTTGTTAAAAAACTACTGGCAAATCAAAAACTTAAACTTGTGGTTGATTTAGATTTGAATATAAAGAACTCCAAACTTCTGGCAATGTGTAGATCTAAAAAAGTAAGAGTAATAGATGGGTTTGAATTTTTCATTCATCAGGCAGTACATCAGTTTAAAATATTTACTAGTAAGATAATTTCGGTAAGAAACGTCAGAAGATTTTTATTGGAAAATTACGATAAGCAATTTTAACTTATGTTTCACTTCACACCACCACCATCAAAAAGTCATACCAATCGTGTTTTAGTTTTAGCTGCACTAACAGAAGGAGAAACCGTTATCCAGAATCCAGCAATTTGCGATGATACGGTTTATATGATTCGAGCACTTAGAAAATTAGGGATTAAATTATTCGAGGAGAAAAACAAAATTATCGTCCATGGCAATGGTGGAAAGTTCAAAAAACAAAATTTGACACTTTACTGCGGTAATGCTGGAACAACTTTTCGATTTCTAACTGCCCTATCCATATTGAATGAAGGTAGAATTATTTTCACTGGTTCAAAAAGAATGCTTCAAAGACCGATAGGAGAACTCGTAGAAGCATTGAAACAACTCGGTGTAGAATTAGAATCGAATGATGGTTTTCCACCTGTTGTTGTCAGAGGTAGAACTTTTACTCCAAGAAAGATTACGATAAACTCGAAAATTAGTAGTCAGTTTTTATCAGCTTTATTATTAATTATGCCTATACTCGGAAAAGATTTTGAAATTGATGTAACAGGAGATATACCTTCCAAACCGTATATCAGATTAACTTTACAGACTTTAAAAAATTTCGGAGTGAATGTAAAAACAAAAAACTTAAGGTCTTTTTACATCAATAAAAATTTGCAACTAAAACCGACAAAAATTATAATTGAGAGTGACGCTTCATCTTCAACATATTTCTTTGGTTCAGCAGCTATTACAAATAATTTCATAAAAGTTTATGGACTTAACAGAAACACTATTCAAGCGGATATTAAATTCATCAAAGCTCTGGAGAAAATGGGGTGTTATGTCCGTTGGGGTAACAATTATGTAATTTTGAAGGGAAGTAAATTAAAGGGTATCACAATCGATATGAATGATGCACCTGATTCTGTTCCAGCTTTAGCAGTTGTTTCAATGTTTGCAAAAGGTAGAACTAAAATCAAAAATATTGCTAATCTTAGATATAAAGAGTCAGATAGAATTTCTGCATTGTCTAATGAGCTTAAAAAATTAGGAGTTGAAGTAATTGAAGGTGAGGACTTCATTGAAATATTTCCTGATGACAATTACACACCTGCCACAATCGAAACTTATAACGATCACAGAATTGCGATGAGTTTCGCAATCGCTAAACTTAGAATTCCAGAAATTAAAATCAAAAATCCTGATTGTGTAAAAAAATCTTTTCCAAATTTTTGGGTAGAGTTCAACAAATTAAGAGATGCATTTAAACTATGAACATAGTGTTAATTGGATTTAGAGGCGCGGGTAAAACTGCCCTTGCAAAAATCTTGTCCGATAAACTTCAAATTCCACTATACAGTATCGATAAAATCATTGAAGAAAGGGAAGGCAAAAAAATCCGTGATATAGTTTCTGAAAATGGTTGGACTTATTTTCGGGAACTCGAATCGAGGGTTATTGAAGAACTTTCCAATCTTGATAATGTTATTATAGATACTGGTGGTGGAGCAATAGAGAATCCAATAAACATCGATAACTTGAAAAGAAATGGCTACATCGTTTATGTTCAATCATCACTGAGGGATATAAAAAATAGAATCTTGAATGATCCAGATAGGCCTAAATTGAATCCGACGCTGGATGTTGAAGATGATTTGAATATTACTTACGAACGTCGGGTTCCACTATATGAAGAATATGCTGATTTCAGAGTGAATACATCAGTAAAGTCGCTCGAAGAGTGTGCAAAAAATATAATTGAATTTACAGGGTTCTAAGGGAAACAAAATTCTTTGGTACCATAACAAAGAAATGACTTCTAAGGGTTTGAATTTCTACATTATGAATATTTTATGACTTGATATAGAATTATTCGTATCGCACAATTATTTAAATTTTTTCCACTTTTAATCTCTCTTCAAAAATCGAAAGAAGTGGAGCAACTATCATTGCTTACTTTTATTAGTATAATCGAAACTCTTACTAAAAGAGACATTTCAGAATTATCTGAACTATTTTAAAAAATTTATCAACTCCTTCCGAGTTGTGTGATTTATGTTTCTTTTTAGACTACATTGAATGGAATTTAACAATCATACCGCTTGGCTCCAGAAACTTTTCTTTAAACAGAAGTATATTTAGATCAAATTTAGTGCGTACTTTTTCAAAGGATACTCAAGTACATCGGGGTTGTTTGGTTAGGTATATTTTTCTTCAAAATTCGATGTAAAATCACTTACATTGGATACCCTAAGTACTTAGATTAAGATTGCCACAAATAAACTCGCTATTTATTCAAACCCTCGTGTGATACTAAAAATTCTAAATCAGCTTAGATTTAAAAGAATCAATTTGATGCGAAATATCTGCAATCTCTTTCATTCGTTTATCATTTTTTCCCTTAACTTAATATGCACCGATGAATATTGAAATTATACCTGTTATCATCAATCTTAGAATATTCTGTGGTAAAAAGAAGAAACATAAATTTCAAGAGACCATGGAAGTTCGCATCTTCTCCATGGTCTCAGTAATCTTAACACAAGAAAATCTTAAATAGATCTTCTCTGGTATCAAGATGAAAAATGATAATTCTCAAAAACAAATTGAAATGCACAATAAACAAAGTTTTATCTAAAATTCTTTCACTCAACTCTGTAATCCACATATTTATCCGGAATCTTATCAAATGAATTCTTATCCTTCACATAAAAATCAAACCATTCAAGAGTTCGGATCGCAAAATCTAGTCGCGATTGCGTTCTTGCATTTCCATGCCCTTCACCCGGATAAAGAACCAATCTTACTGGTGCCTGATTTAATACTTTCAAAGCTCGATAAATTTCCATCGATTGAGCAACATTAACACGAGGATCATCCTTTCCATGTAAAATCAACATCGGAGTTTTACAATTTGTGACATATTTTAATGGACTTCTATCCCAAACTAAATCATAATTTTCCCATGCCCAGATCCTCCAATGAACATAATAATCTTCATAAGGAATATCAGTTGTACCTCTCTTCGAGATTTGATTTGAAATACCAACAAACATCACTGCTCCGGCAAATCTATCAGAATATTTTGTTGCACCCCATGCTGAGAAATATCCACCATAACTTCCACCACCAATTCCGACTCTGTCTTTATCAACCAATCCTTTTTCAATCAAATAATCAATTCCATCAATTACATCATCAAATTCTTTACCACCCAAATCCATCTGACCCATTTTTGAAAATTCAACTCCCCTACCATTACTTGCACGATAATTCGGCATAAATACAAAATAACCACGAGCTGCTGCCATTTGTCCCCAGCTTCCGTATGAAGTTACCCATCCATTTTGATCCGCAGCTTCTGGTCCACCGTGGACATTTACAATCAACGGATATCGTTTACCTTCCTGATAATCCAACGGATAAATTAATACTCCTGTTATTTCCAGACCATCACGTGAAAAGTATCTTACTTCTTCCTGGCGAGCAAATTTTACATTATCAAGCCACGGATTCACATTTGTTAACCTCTTCATATCACCCTTTTTGTTGAGGATATAAATTTCGTTTGGATGATTAAACTTACTCATAACCAAAACATAATTACCTGAGTTTTTATCATATAAAGCATTTCGTACAACTGTATTTGGGGGAGTAACAAGTTTGCGATTCGCCTCGGTGATTCTTTGTTCACTTAGCGGTAAATAAACTCCTTCTTCAGCGAGGAAAAACATAGTTTGATTATCTTTCCAGCCAACTTTCGACACTGTTCCTTCAAACTTTTCTGAGTAGTTTTGCAATTCTTCAAACTTTTTTCCCTTATTTGGGACTTCCACAACATAAATACTTGAAGAAGCTGGGTCATATATATCAACTGCCGAATTGAAAACTAAATATTTATCATCTGGACTGAATTCGAAATTGCCAAGCTTTCCCGGATTATTTATCAACAATTCTTTTTGATTTGTAGATAAATTAATCAAATGTAATCGTTTGAACATGTATGAATCGTCGACAAGATTGCGTGGTGCAATTGCTGCAGCAATATATTTTCCTGTGTTGGATATGACAAAATCAAATACAGTGCAATCACTGGTAATCTGTTCTAATTTTTTGTTGACCAGATCATATTTATATAAATTTATATGTTGCCAATCTTCTTCGTAAATTATTTGATTGAATCCCTTACGAGTAAGATTTTTAATTTTTTCGGGTGCTGGATTCTGAGCAGTATAGTAAATCTGCTTTCCATCGGGTTGAAACTTGAATTGAATCACACTCTCGGAACTTTCGAAGAGTTTATATTTTTCTCCACCATCTACAGGAATTACATAAACCTGTGTGGCTTTATCACCATCAAATCTACCGGTGAAAGCAATTAACTTTCCATCTGGTGAAAAAGTTATATTACCTACATTAACTTTCCCGGTAACAAATGGTCTTTGATTTGTTCCATCGCTATTCATCAAATACAATTCACGATATGCATAACCAGGTTCATCATTCACATCTCTTGGTACTATGATCGTGTACGCAATTAATTTCCCATCTGGTGAGAATGTAACTTCACCTATTGATTTTAACTTCACTACATTATAGGGAGTTATTATGGTATCAGTTTGTGCAAATGTAGTGAGATAAAAAAATAAAAATAGAAATAAATTAAAGAAAATTGATTGTTTTTTTCTCATGTTCGCCTCTTATTTAGTTTTTGGTTAAGAATGATTTTATTTCTTCTCTTACTAAGTCAAGATTACAATTAACAGCAAGATGTCCACAATCATCATTAAGAACTAAAGTTTTACAATTCAAAATATTAGCAAGTTCAATGGCCGAGAATGGATGAAGAATGTGATCTTGCTTAGAAATAATTAAAAAGATTTCTGGTTTAATAATGTTTTTTAATTCATTTTTTGAATTTAATCCCTTAGCAATATCGTGAGAAAGCATTGCTCGAAGTTGATAAAGATAGTCATAACTATTCCAGTATGGTGGAGCATCTTTATCAAAACTTCTGAGAATCTCATCAAATTTTTCCCGTGGATTATTCCGCACATACCATTCGGGAGTCCTGGCAACAAGTTGAGTGAGCATATTGAGTGTTTTGAAAATTTCTTTTTCACTCATTCCACAATCATGAGCTGAAATAATTAGTTGTTCTCTAGTTGACCACAATAGTTTATCATATGAACTTGACCATGGAGTTGGAACATAAGCTACAATCTTTTCCACGAAATCAGGATAGGAAACAGATAACTGAAGTACTTGCATACTTCCCATCGAACCACCAATAGCTGCATAGATCTTGTTAAAACCCAAGTGCTCTTTCAACAATTTATATTGGGCATTAACAATATCTCTCATCGTAAATGATGGAAATTTCTCATTCCTCTGCTCTCTGCTATTTGAAGGTGATGTTGAGATTCCGTTTCCCAGAGCATCAACACAAACTATAAAATAATTTGTCGAGTCAAGTAATTTATTAGAGCCATCTCCAATTAAGTTACCCAGCATCTCGCTAGTTCCACCGAACCAGGTAGCATAGAGAATTACATTCGATTTATCATCATTTAATTTTCCAAAAGTTCTATAACCAATTTTGCAATCCAATATCACTTCACCATTTTCAAGAATAAAATCACCCAACTCAATGAATTTTTGTTGCCCGATAATGTGACTGAAAAGAAAAATAATCAGAAAACCAATCAATTTTTTCATTAATGACTCCGCTTGTTATGATATCTCTTTTCACCTGCTTTAATCTTGATATTAATGAAATCTTCTTCACGAGGAATTGCACAAGAATAAATTGGAGTGTAAGCGCAGTAAGGATTATACGCTTTATTGAAATCTAAAGTATACAGGAAATCCGGATCCGGTGATTCTTCCTCAACATCAAGATAACGACCAACTTCATAAGACTCATCTCCTGTTGTTAAATCACGAAACCATACAGCGAGATAATTTTGAAGATGTTCTTTCCCCTCTTTAATTGCTGTTTCAGGATACTTATAAACATTTATTTTATGAGTTTTACCTTTGTAAGTGAATAAAAAATATCCATACTTAATCTGAGTTCTTTCTTCTCCTTTAGTACCTAATACAATAACTGTTTCAGGCAATGCATATCGATACAGTTTTGATTTGAACACAAAATCAGGATCGATTTCAAAGTATTTCAATCCAGTAAATTCAATGGACTTATCGCGATTAAATGGAGAATTGGGATCATGTCGGAATATTGAATCTTTCTGGTGTCGATATTCCTCTATTTCCTTAACATATTCTGGATCAACATTTTTTTTAGAACAGGAAACCAACAGAAAAAGAATAAACAATGGAAATATTTTTCTACACATCTCTATCCTCCCCTGTTTATTGAATTTACTGGTGTCAAAGGTCTTCTGCCTTTTAAGACATTGATGATATTTTTTGCAGCAAGCTCAGCCATTTTATTTCTTGTTTCAACTGTAGCACTACCAATATGTGGCAGTAAAACTACATTTTTCATCTTCAGTAAATCACGAGTTATTTTTGGTTCAAATTCGTAAACATCAAGTCCTGCTGAAAATAACTTACCTGATTTCAGAGCATTTACAAGTTCTTTCTCATTTACAATTTCACCTCGAGCGGTATTAATCAAAATCGCACCATCTTTCATTATTTTAAATTCTTCTTTATCAATCATGTGATAGGTTTCTTTTGTTAAAGGTGTATGAATCGAAATGAAATCTGATTTTTTCAATAATTGATTAAGATTTGAAAACTTAGCACCTGTTTCTTTTTCAAATTCAATGATTCGCTTTTTATCGTAGTATAAAATTTTCATTCCAAATCCCACTGCTCTTCTTCCAACAGCCTGACCTATTCTTCCAGCACCAATAATTCCAATGGTTTTATTCTTTAAATCTTTTCCCAACATTAAATCCGATTGCCAGATTTTAAATTTTCCATCCCGCGTAAATTTATCTGCTTCCACTATTCTTCTGGAACATGCCAGTAACAGAGCAAAAGCTAAGTCGGCTGTCGCATCTGTTAAAACATCAGGCGTGTTGGTTACCCAAATTTTTTTCTCAGTTGCATAATCAACATCAATGTTATTGAATCCCACCGCATAGTTTGAAATAACTTTTAATCGTGGTAAGCCATCAATTATATCTCTATCAATTTTATTTGACAGTAAGCACAATAAACCATCACAATCTTTTGCTTTACGGATTAGTTTCTTTTTTTCAATGGGGAGGTAACTCTTGTTTTGAACCACCTGAATGTTGTTATCTCTTAATATCTCAATTCCAAGCTCTGGAATAATTGAAGTTACGAAGACTTTCATTATTCGAATCTCCCTATTAATCATGAATAGAAGAATTTAACTATCAGGATTTCGTTTTAACTCAAAAATTCTTCATGATTACCGAAACAACATATTCACAATAAATGTAGCTCCTAAAATTCCTGCAACATCAGCCATCAGTCCAACAGGTAAAGCATATCTCGTTTTCTGAATATTAACCGAACCGAAGTAAACTGCAAGTACATAAAAAGTTGTTTCAGTGCTTCCATAAAATGTGGATACCATGATACCGAGTAATGAGTCGGGTCCGTGAGTTTTTATAATCTCCGTCATAATTCCAAGTGAACCCGAACCTGAGAGTGGACGCATTAGAGCCATTGGAAGTGCTTCAGCTGGCATTCCAATAAAATTTGTGATGGGTGTCAATACATAAACTAATAGATCCATTGCACCACCATATCTAAATATTCCAATAGCAGCAAGCATTGCCACGAGATATGGGATGATCCTTACAGCAACATTAAAACCTTCTTTCGCACCTTCAACAAATTTTTCGTAAACCTTAACTTTTTTTATCAAACCAAATGTGAGGAATGAAAAAATCAAAAAAGGAATTGCAAGGACAGAAATGTATCCAATTACAAGTTTGAATGACTCAGGATTTATCCACTTAAAAAATTGTCCAATGAAATTCCCAAAACCTGTTGTAAATGATAAAACCAAAACCACAATTAAACTTAAAATTACAGTCAAACTCTTTCTTCTACTCTTAACCCATCCTGAAAAATCTTCTCTAATTTCAGGATAGTTAGCAAAAATTTTAGCTGCAGTAATTCCCGTTACTGTTGCACAGCTTGCACCAAAAATAGAAGTACCAATAATAATTGCAGGATCTGATGAACCAGCTGCAGCACGAATTGCAATAGCTGTAGCTGGAATTAAAGTAAGGCCTGCAGTATTTACTGCAAGAAACATACACATCGCATCAGTAGCTGTATCTTTCTGTGGATTTAATTTATTCAATTCTTCCATTGCTTTTAATCCAAAAGGAGTTGCAGCATTACTCAGACCAAGCATGTTTGCAGAAATGTTCATAATCATTGCACCCATCGCAGGATGCTCTTGCGGAACACCCGGGAATAGAAATTTTGTAATAGGCTTTACCGAACTGGCAATAATTTTAACTAAACCTGCCTCTTCAGCAACTTTCATCACACCCAGCCACAAAGCCATAATCCCAATCAAACCAAGAGCAATCTGAACTGCTGTGTTCACAATATCAAGCAATCCATTAGTGACACCTTTCATTTTCAAGAAATTAACTTCTTCAAATTTTACTTTAAGTACTAACTCCGATTCTGTTTTTCTCTCCACTATAAAATCACCTATCAAATCATTTTTTTCGCCAGATGCTCTTGCCATTATCTTCCATATCTCTGGTGATGATTCGTTTATCTGAAGAAATATTCTTCCTTTACTTTCACTTATAAATTTTACCTTTGCTGGTATTTGTATATTAGAAGAAAACTCTTCTTGATAAAATGCTGAAAATTTTTCCCTTTCCACATAAATGATGCCATCATCTTCTCTATCAAAATTTTTTGTTGATGAGTGATAATTAATTTCAATCCAATCTTTATTTCGATACTTATCATTAATTGAATCTTTAACATCAAAATAAAGAGCCGTACCAATTCCAAGAATTATTAATGCAATCCAAACATAATTAAGCATTTTAATACCTCATTTTTTGTTAAAATTCTTGAGAGAGAACTCTCTACTCACTTGCATTTTACTTCTTATTCTTTTATTGATTTCTGAATCCATTTATATTAAATGACAACTAAAATTTTTCTCCGGAATGGAAGAGAGTGATTACCATTAATATTCTTTATAACAACTTTCAATTCATATGAACCTGGCTTGATGGTCTTACCAAGAGGAATAATCAATCTTTTATCTGTTTTATTAATTACAAATGATGCATTTACATTTTGCGAATCTATCTGTGCGATGTAGAAAGTAGTATCAATACCTTTTATCTGATCATCAATTAAAATAGAAATTTGTTTATCTCTGGAGATTGAGATTGTATCTTTCACAGTGGAAAGTCGGACAATTCCCTGTCTCAAATATCTACCCAGACCCTTAAAAATTCCCCATGCTTGAATTTGATTGAATTCATCGATAATAAGTCTCTGCTCTTCATATGCACTTGTGTGAAAGGCACACTCAATTAAAATTCTCGCTGAATTCGTTTTCCTTAAGACAGAAAATCCTGATTTAGGATAAATAAGGTAATCAGAATATGTTCCGTCGAAAGAACCAAGTCCACCACTATTTCCCATTGCATAAGCTAAATCCCTTTGAACATATCGAGCGATATCTTGGCTTGAATGATCATATTCGTAGTCAGAAGGAAATGTATGATAATAAGTAGAAGTGTAATTTGTGTAAATATCACCGGGTCTTCCTGGCGCATTATGATGAATCGAAATAAAAATATCAGCGCCCCACTCATTTGCCAATCTGGATCTATCATCAAGAGTAATAAATGTATCTTTATCTCTTGACATATTCACAATTGCCCCGGCCTTCGTAAGATAATTTCTGAGATAGAGAGCGACTTTTAAATTAACATCTGCTTCGATTGCGAGTCCCTCTGGTCCCTTATTTTTTCTATCTGTTCCACCATGACCTGGATCAAGAAAAATTTTTAATCCTTGAAAATATGGCGAGAAAAATCTGATTGTAGAATCTCTTTTTTCTTCTGGATACCAATCGAATGGTTTTACATAATAGACATTGTAAACAATTTTTTTTGTAATACATCCAGAGGATATTAAAATCAAAAGCAGAATCAGAAAAAAAGCTTTACAATTTCTCATTCTCTCCTCAGGTTATTTTGAATTAATCACTATAATTTGAATTTCAAGATTCAATTTAAAAAATCTTCGAATGTCAGTTATAAAGATTTGAACTTGACTCGTAAACCCGAGATCACCTCACTGAAACTTTTTCCTCTTGTAATCAAAAGCACTAAAATTTCATTCCATATAAAAAGTGGAGGAAGAAGAATAAAAATCCTTGAAAAATTTCGAAGAAAATATCTGTGAACTCTTGTAACGATTCTTTTAGAAGTGCTAAGTGAATTATTCTCTTCATTCTCAACTATAAGTCCGAGCAAAAATTTACCAGGCGTTCTTCTGAATATTAATTCAAAAAAGAAAAAGTAGAATTGAATTAGAATTTGAAATGTTATGATTGTTCTCAATAAACCCTTCTCATCATTGAGTTCTAATTGTGTTGGTAGAAGAAATAACAAGACAGCTATGATTACCAGATCAAAAGTAAACGCAAAGAATCTCGATATGATGAGACTCAATTTTTCAATTTTTTGGTTCATTTAATTTTTGTGATAGAATTTTAGCAAGTTCGAGTAATTCGTGTGGTTTGATGTTGACATATATATTATCATTGACAACAACAGTAGGAATATATTTTTGTCCATTTGATTTTTCAATCAACTCATTCTCGAAGTCTTTATTTTCTTCAATATTTTTTTCGATGAACGGCAAATTATATTGCTCGAGAATCATCTTTGCAATTTTACAATTCCCACAATCCGTTGTAGTGAATAGTTCAATTTTGTAACTCATAAATTCTCGACAAAATATTTTTGAATTGCTGAAACACCTGAAGAAGGTTCAAATTTGAATCCCACTTTTTGAAGAGTGAATTCAAGAGCTGAAATCATACTTATCATATCAAGCTCATCATAATAACCGAGGTGAGAAATTCTAAACAATTTCCCTTTGTAATTTTCCTGTCCACCAGCCACAGTAATTCCAAATTCATATTTCAAAGCATCGTTAAACTTTTTGAATTCAATCCCTTCGGGCATCAAAACTGCTGTTATTGCATTTGATGGATTTTTACTGAGTAACTTCAAACCAAGCGCTTTAACTCCTGTTCTTATTCCTTCGGCTAGTCGTGCATGTCTTTTCCAGATGTTTTCGATTCCTTCCTGTCTGATAAGCTTCAATGCTTCATTAGCACCAATAACGAGTGTGATTGCGGGAGTCCATGGTGTATCGCCTGTCTCAAGAGCAGCTTTTGCTTTTTTTAATGATAAATAGAAAGTCTTGTTCTCAGTTTGATTGATTTTATTCCATGCTCTCTGACTTACTGCAATGAAAGCAAGTCCAGGTGGTATCATCAATCCTTTCTGCGATCCAGTGATACAGATATCCAATCCCCACTCGTCCATTCTCAGCTCTATAGCTCCAATTGAAGTAATTCCATCGACAATGACAAGAGCATCAGAAATCCTGTGGACTTCTTCTGCAATTGTTTTGACATCAGTAACTGTCCCTGAAGATGTTTCGCTATGTGTTAGATAAATTGCTTTTACATCTGGATGTTTCTTTAATGTATCGAGTATTTCATCTACAGTAGGTGGATTGCCCCACTCTTTTCTGATTTCAATTGGAATTCCCCCGAAAGTTTTGATTAGATGACCCCACCTTTCGCCAAATTTTCCACCATTGACATAAATAGCCTTATCATTTTCGTTAATGATATTTGCCACTGAAGATTCCATCGCACCAGTTCCGCTGGAAGTGAGTGTGAAAACATCTTCTTTAGTCTGGAAAAGATATTTCAAATTTTCGTTGAGTTCGGCAAAAATTTTTTTGAATTCCGGATTTCGATGATGAATGATAGGCTGAGCCATTTTAAGCATTACGCTCTCGGGGACAGGCGTGGGACCGGGCGTAAACAATCTTTTCTTAAACATTTTTCCTCACATTTTTTTACAAAATTATGCGAATAAGTTTGGCTGGGCAATTAAACGGATAAGGTGTTATACCAACAATCGTTTGATAGAATTAAACAAAAAATAACTAATTTTTAACCCAATCATTAGTCTGTAGAACATCACAACAAACTTTTATAGGTGACTTATCATTCTAAATTTATTCCCTACCTTTTAATCCATATATCAACAAGCTTTATAACTTTTTTTCGTATTTAATAATTTACATTTATTGCCTGACAATCGACTTAACTTCATTTTATTAATTCAATTAAAAACTGGAAAAATCTTTAATTCTGGTAGTCCATTCATTCCAAATAATCTAATTTATTCTATCAACCATACTGAGGTACACCATTGATTTATTTTTTTAATTGTACAAATTTTAGGACAGAAGTGTGTTCAACGAATCTTTTGCCAAAAAGTTGTGGTGGGGGAATTTTTTTTGTTATGCACGAAAATGGCCACACAGCCCTGTCAACGCTGAACGGCTCGAAAAAATAAGCAATGAAATGTAACGGTTTGCGACTTGCCGCAGCTGGGGCTTTTTAGCAGTATCATTTATTTGAAAACACCGCACTTCAACTATACGAAAAAAATTGCCAATTGAAGCACTTCACCTCCGCTTAGTCGAGCTGCTTTTACCAGCTGCCGTTCTTGTTATTTTTTGGTCAGTTTAAGTTTCATCATTATGTCCTGTCTGTTCGTCATTGCCTAACTTGAAAATATGTTTGTCAAACTCCACAAAACCGTTTTTTTTGTAAAAGTTTATTGCTCTCCGATTTTTTTCCCAAACACCAAGCCAAATATAGTCAGCGTTTTTCTGTCTTGCGATATTAAGTGCATTTTCCAAAAGTAGTTGTCCAACATTTTTTCCGTGATATTCTTTCAGCACATAAATTCTTTCAATTTCAACTGCTTTTTCATCATTTAGCTCTGTCTGTGATTGTCCGAAATTTAATTTTAAGTAACCGATTACGTTATTATCGAGAATAGCAAAATAGAATTCTGAGTTATTGTTGCTGAGTTCTGATGTCAGTTTAGTAACTGAAAAGGCTTCTTCAAGATATGTGTTCATATTCTCTTTAGTGTTGTCCGAAGCGAATGTTTCATAAAAAGTCTGTTTGCCAATTTTCTGTAATTGATCAAGGTCTTTAGTTGTGACTTTTCTAATTTCAATTATGCTCATAGTTTTCTTTAAATATTTTTTGTCAGTTTAAGTGTTACTGTCAGTCGTGAGAAATTTTCCGTCTATTCGTTAATTAAGTCCTTTAAGACTTGAATTACTTTCCCCAGTGACTGAACTGAAATAACTGAACATAAATTGAAAATTTAACTGTCGGCTAATTAAAAGTCCTTATGGGGACAATCATTCAGCGTTCTAATAAAACTCTCGTTATTAATTGCACTGTCGGTTTCACTCGATTGCCTGGAACGTTTCGCGGATAAAAGAAGTTGCCGAAGGTAATTTGGGAAATCTTTGATTTTCCTTTTATCCGCTGTTATACGCAGTTGCATTTAAATTTATGCACTCCCTTTTTCTTCGCATCTCTTTAACTTCTCCTTAACAAACTCTGTGTTCCAGTAGGGTATTCTCATTGCTCTTTCATAAAATCCCATAGCTTTAGCGAATTCACCCTTTCCAAATGATGCATCACCCATGCGAACAAGAAAAGCACCTTTATCCTCGTCTCGCACAGGCCCCTTCTTTTGTCCATTTTCATCTACAATTTCGTAATCCAGTTCAGGATCGGTATCACTTACTAATTCCTCCAACTTAGTTGTAGCAAATTGGAAAACTTTTTCCCATTGCGCTAACTTATTCAAACGCATACAAAAGAATACGGCAAGTTGATAATATTTGGAGAAAAGTTTAATGCTTTTTTCCGCTATTCTAGCTGCTTCTTCGTATTTACTCATATCCAAGTGGAGAATTACACAAATATTCAGATACGCTTCTTTATATTCAGGATCAATTTCTATTATTTCCTCAAAGATGCGAATAGCCTTTTCAAACTCTAGAAATGCCTTCCCTTTATTACTATTCTGTTCTTGTTTTCTACCTTTTATTGCTAGAAGTTGCCCTAAATCGTAAAGACGGGGTGGTTGTCTACCATGTTGTTTTAGACTTTCCTCAAGGAGTTTTTCTGCTTCTTCATACTTTTCTTCGTCAACATATTTTTCAAACTCTTTATTAATTCGATCGAGAATTTCTTGTTTTTAATTATCTATAAAACCAGTGCCATGACATTCAGGACACAAGCCCTCCTCGTAGCAAGTACGGCAAGTTACTTTCTCCTTTTCATAAGCTTTGCCTGTCAGCATTGCTTTGTGAGGAGTTCGCCCTAAGATGTTTATTGTTCTAAACTTATAATCCTTACCTTGACAATCTGGACATTTTCCGCTTCCCTTACAAACTTGACAGACGGTATGTCTCGTATTTTCTTTCTCCTCCTATGCAATTGCGTATAACGGCTGACGCATATCTGAAGCCCTGAGCGACAACGAAGGGTTTGGGCGAAGTGTAGCGAAGTGAGCGAAGCCAGATATGCGTCTGTTATACGCTCCAAGCCCATAGGGTGAGGACGAAGGAGCGATAGCGACCGAAGAGTCGTGAGCAAAAGGCACTTTGTTTTTTCCTTTTTGATACATGCATACGGTTCTTTTCTTCATTCTTCCCAAAATCCTTTTAGTTCCACAACAATAAAAATAAATTGTAAAAAAACAATCCGAAGAAAGATAATGTGGTGATAATCATGACAGTTAACAACCACTTGTATGCCTCTACTTTCTGATACCATGAAACATTTTGGATTTCTGTTGTTCTCCTCTTAATTATTCTCTTTATTTTGTTCGAATTTACCCAGTCCTTTTCAGTGTCAGATAAGAATACTGTCCTTTGATCGTGGAACAGTCTATGCTTTATCAAGGCCACAGTAAGACCAGACAGTATCAAACCACCGAAAAAGAGGATTACAGTCCTTGGTAGTAACTCTCCAACATACTGGTAGGCGACTGCCAGAATTGCGGAAGCTATAGCTATTGCAGCTGTGGGCATTTGCCAGATTGTGTTGTTATAGTGCCGCCAATCCTCAGAGCACTGGTTATATTGTGCAATTTCTTTTTCTTCTTCGCTCATTATTATTACACCTCTTTCCAAGCCTTTTGCTCACGAAGGCGTATAACGGTTCCAGCATAAAAGAAGTTCCGCCGAAGGCGGGATTTAGGCGAGTGCCGTTAGGCACGAACATTTTAGGCTTTGTTATATGAAGTGTCGCCATTTTTCTTATTCAATCTCTCCTTCGGCCAAGACAATTGTTCCATCTTTCCCTGAATACATTCTCTTATTATTTGACTTGAATTCATATTTTACATCCAAAAGCAACGACTCAATAGATAAAATTTTGTAATGCTTACATTTGTAGATATGTTCATTCCCTTTTTCACCAGCAACATAAATTTCAAATGATAATATAAAATGAGATGCGTCAAAGATGACTTTAAATTCGTCAGAGGGCGAAAAATAAAAACTTCTTTGTGTATTTTCAATATTTTCAATATTGTAAGTTTTACATTCTAAATAATAAGGTTTTTCGTTAAACCAGAAAAGTATATCAGGATAACCCATCGCTTTCTTATGCCCGGTTGGACCTACGGGAATATCTGCATTTAAACCCAATGAATTTAATGCATTCCGAACATAAGGTTCTATATCATTTCCCACTTCATTTGGTCTTGGTCTTAAAATTCCTACTTTATTGATTTCCTTTCCTGCGCTCAATGCAGATTGCTTTAATAAAACCAACACTTTCTGATGTTCTGAATTTTTGAAATCAAAAGATAATACTTTCTTACCTGTCATTGCTTCAATAACGAGATTAAAAGGAATATCTTTTAATGGTTGCAACATTTGCTTTATAACATTTTCGAGTTTTTTAGTGTATTCTTCGTTAGTCATATTTATTTTTCCTTCTTAAAAATCAAAATATTTTCTTTTTTCATTACATTATAAAGCCCAAAAATTATTTTATTTATATTATTGACCAGTTTAAATCCCAGATTTTCCATATAGTCAATTGTAAATTCTACTGTTTTCACTTCTTGTCCTTGATAAGTAGCATTGCCAATAACTATAACAGCATATTTATTAGGTTTTAACACTCTATACATTTCTCTATACGATTTTTTCATATCTTCATTATAAAGTTCTATTCTGTTTTTACCATTTCCTCTAACACCAATAAAGTTATCTCTCATTTTTAACACATCATATCCTAAGTCTTTAAGAGAATGTTCATCATTTTGAACATAATCAAGAGCAATTGAGTATGGTGGAGATGTAATTACCCCATCTACTGAGCTATCAGGTAATGTTATATTTCTTGAGTCTCCAATCTCAATTTTTACATTTCCTAATATTAAATTTAGTTTTTCTTTTATTTCAACATAATCTTTTATTGAGCGTATCATCAACTCCACATTTTTTAAAAAGGAATCAACAAAATTACGGTTTCTGCGAGAATTATCACTTACGGCTAAGAGTCGTGCTAATATATAAAAATTTTTTACTCTTTCATCTTTTGATAATTTGTCTAAGAAATAATAATAATTATCATTAGTTTGAAATAAGCTAGGAACAATAGATGCTGAAATTTCATTTTTTAATTTTTTTATCTCATCTATAACATAAATCGATTCTGTTTTAACTCTTCCTTGAATAACACAAAGGGGTGAAATATCTAATCCTACGAAATTTATTCCTAAAAGTTGAGCCTCAAGTGCTGTTGTTCCACTACCTGAAAAAGGATCAAGAACAGTATCGCCTTCTTTCAATCTTATAATGTTTAGTAGGGCTCTAATCATTTGTGGATGAAACTTCCCTTTATATGGGTATATCCAGTGAGTTAAATATTGATTAACAGAACGAGTCTGATTTTTTTGAATGATTTGAAAATAGTCTGTAATATGACCATCAACAGATTTAAAATACGACCCTTTTTTCTTTATTAATTCTTTTAGTTTATCCGATTTATTTAATATCTTAAATTCTCTCAATCCATTCGTTAAATCAAAATCAATTCCCAATGCCTTTAATTCCAATTCTGCTAAGGATAATTCATAAATAAATTGGACATTATCTAATAGGGTTAATTCTTTTTGACAATTGTTATTATCTATTTCATAGGCCCAGAATTGACTTTCTGCCCTTTCTATCATTGTTTCGCCCTTGGTTCTTAATCTCTTCATTTCCATATATAATTAATCTCCTTTAAAAATTAATAGCGACATTCCATATAACAATGCAAATATACGCAATTTTTTAATAAATTCTTGCATAATTGCGTAAAACTAACTAAATTTGTATTTTAAAACGAATAATTGCTTAAACCCAACTATGAATGATTTAACCGATTTTAAAAAACTTTTGACCATTAAAAGGTATAGAATAGTTCTATTAAATCTTATTCTCATGCCTTGAAAACTTTTTTGAGGTTTTTTCTGGAACGGATCCTGCGCATATACTTGTTCATCAAATAGAAAATTTAATTAATTCTTTGGCGGTTGATAAAAAAATCTCTCAATCCTACCAAAAGGTTCTGGTAGGGGCTATTAAATTGTTCTACAATGAATTATTGAGAAAGAATTACAATCTCAACTATCTTTTCCCCGATAGAACCGAGAAAAAACTTCCTGTAGTATTAAGCAAAATGGAAGTAAAACTTATTCTTGATTCAATAAACAATCTAAAACACAAGACTATCATTTCCCTGATTTATGGTACCGGGTTAAGGTTAAGTGAAGCGGTTGAGATGCAGATTGGAGATATTGATTCAAAAAGAATGGTCATTAGAATCAGGCAGAACAAAGGAATAAAAAACCGAGAGGTAATGCTTCCGGAAAATCTCTTACTCCTTCTTAGAGAATATTATAAGGCATATAAACCAAAGAAATATTTATTTGAAGGGCAAAAAGGGGATAAATACTCAGCTCGTACAATTCAAGCAATTTTGAAACAAGCATTAAAAAAAGCAAAAATCACCAAACCTGCAACAGTACATTCTTTACGACACAGCTTTGCCTGTCATTTATTAGAAGCTGGAACAGACATCAGAGTTATTCAGCAACTTCTTGGACATAGTTCGATAAAAACTACACAGATTTATACTCAAGTTAGTTCAACAAAATTAGCAAGTGTAAAAAGTCCGTTGGATATGCTTTAGTATCCTTTTTTTATATAAAAAATATTGTTCGCTAAGGTTTTGGCGCTTGATCCGTATTAAGGAGCTAAAGCTACTGCTGGGTGCAGTTTAATTTTCTTTACGATAACAAATTCATAAACAAATCCAATAAATATTTACAAGCTTTTCTTCCGCCGTATGAATCTTTAAACCTTGATCGCCTGAGTACATTTTCGTTTCTGCCAACACCCCACCACATTTTTCTATTGTTTTAATAGAAGCTATGTTGTCAGAAAAGCATCCTAACATCACTTTTTGTAAGCCTAAGGATTTAGAATATTCAAGTGCCATCATTAACATTTCTGTTGCATATCCCTTTTTTCTTTCAGTTGGTCGCACAGAAAAGCCTATATGACCACCATACTCTGCCAGGAATTCATTCTCAAGATTGTGCCTGATGTCAATGATGCCCACAATTTTATTATCCTGCTTTCTGACGGCAAAAAAGGTAGTTGCTGGCACCCAATTAGGGCTTGCAGTGCTTTTATCTCTATTTTTAATATTATATTCCAGCCATTCTTCGTAATCTAACTGATCCAGCAATGCACTTCCATTAATGACTGTCTCATGATTATCAAAAAATTCCTTCTTAAAATCCTCTGCTGTCTTTTTATGCTCTAATGCCGGTAGGTGTAGTTGTAGGTCATTCATGTAGTTTTTACTCCAATAAAAAATTAAATTTTATATCAAATTAACCTCCACTGTATTTTGCTATCCTTACGGATATTAGATAGTAATAAATATGCACATAATATAGATATCGCAGTAAAGACGGGAATAATAAATACAGCTGGAATTATATTGTAACCTAAAATACCCATTGCAATTATTTTTGCACACAATGCTGTCATCAGTAATGAAAGAAAAACCATATAAATAGGTCCAAGTAGAAATCCCCAGGCTTTTTTTTGTATTAATAATACTCCTGAAATAGCGGATAACGGTAAAAGCAGACCAAGGTCAAAACCTTGCACAATAAGAGTGGTATAGTGCTCTAAAGCAACTGGATAAATACTTCCATCTAATAACGGAGGAATTACAATACTGAGCCATAATAACGCAATGGCAAATGAATTAAAAACCAAAAATCCACCAGAAAATCTTGTTGGTGCGGTTGTTTGAAAAGCTGCAGGCAGAGTTTCTATTTTGATGGAAATTAAAGCAATTGAAAGGGAATAGAAACAGGAGCCTAAAAGAAATACATACAAAAGATAAAGAGCATTATAAGTTGCCATTGCAAAGTAAAAAAGATATGTTACCAGTAAATAACCTAACACACCACATAGCAGAAACCAACCTCTTAACGAACCTTTATTTGTGAAATAAAGAGAAATTAATAATAAAGGGATCGCAATAAATAAAGTGATATAATCTTGTGCAATACCCTGAGGAGCAACCTCAGCAGACATGTGTTGATATATACCTTTGCCATAAATCTTTACAACTTTCCCGTGAATAGATTTGAATTCAAATGCTCCAGGTCCTCCTTTAGAAAATATTCCTGTTGAAGAAGCTATTGTTGCTGCAATGGCTATACATATAACCAGAACTGTAAGAATTGTTTTCTTATTCAAACTTATTCTCCTTTCTATAAAAGTAAATAATTTAATTATGTGCAAAGTTAGCTATAATTATTAGCGTTTAAAAAATAGTTTCAAAATTGAAAAAAGAGAGACATCTATCCTAACGAAAGTTGTAAAAACAAAATTAGATTGGGATTGATACTATGTATATGGAAATAAGCCTAAACAAAATGAATAAACAACACTCAGAAAAGTTCAACAAAATTAAATTGTATCTAAAGAATTGTGTAGTGAATAAAATAAATTTCGGTCATTACCAAAAGTAAATTTATTAGAATAAAACAGGAGATGAATATTCAGATTTTAATAAGTGTTGAACAAAATTAAAATGCTAATCAATCCTTAACTCCTGGATTGCAATTGATTAATTCATTGCTTGTCACAATTTTTTAGGAGAAGTTATCGCACAGCATATGAATATTATTTAAGAGCATTCTTGTTATATTTTATTTCATTTATCTCGAGATGCATCCAGGTCCAATCTCTATTTTCAAGTTTCCATGTAGCTGTCATTTTAGAAGGCACTTTAATCCCCTCAAATGTTTGATATTCAGAGATGTCTATTTCCCAGATATATTTTTTTGCTTCTGGTTCGTTACCTTTATATCGTAAAGCTGAAAATTTTATAACATCACCATCTGAATTGAAATAAAAAGTTCCGCTTCCTGATATTCCTTTATACATCATAGTTGCTTTAGCTGTGCTCTCATCTAATTGTTCCCAGCTAATAAATGGACTCAACGCCAATGAAGGAAACCAAACCATTTCACCAAGATACCGTTGCAATGAACCTTCATCTATTTTTTCTCCTCGTTCATTAACTACATTAAACAATGAATTTAGTTTTATCAACATTTCTCCTTTTCCCTCATCATATTTATCCCTACCTTGAAATTTGAGTAAGCTATTCATCCTGACATCCACTGACCATATGAATGATGGATTATCAATTGTGGTATATTGTATTGCTGTTGCAGTCATCCAATTGTCTTGCTCTGGTTTCATTTTCATTTTAGCGACTTGTGTTACTCTGGCGCAATTTATAAAAGGCTTTCCAATCGCACCTGAATTCTTTAACCATTTCTTTACCGGTTCTGGTAAATTACCCAGGTCACTTTCGTTTACAAACCTGACTTCAGAACCAGCATTCTTATTCAGTAACTGTGCAGTCTCTTGCTCAATCATTCTCTTAAAATTATAATCACCGAATGATACAATTGAAAAAATTAGAATTATAATATTTGGGATTGTCCCAAATTTTGCATCTTCCCAGAATAATAGAATCAGCATCTGTGAAAATATTACTGCAATGAATCCTATTAACCAATAAGATTTTGAATCAATTAAATATGAAACAATAAAAGCAATAAAAAAGATTGCTGTCGTCAACCATAATATTCCCATCGGTTTTGAAATCGGAAGTGTCAATTCCTTCACTTCTCTCAAGTCAAAACCTTTGACAAATCCAAGTAAGTGTATCAGTCCGTGGAGTATTACGATTATTAAAAATAAATATTTCATAGAATTCTCACTTAAATTATTATTTAAAAGAAATTACTTCTGCGTGATTAAAATAAATTCTGTACATTCATGAAACTTAAAATAAAACAGAAGCTTGTTTTCAACACAATTTAACTTTCAAAAGTTTTAACTGGTGGAATTTTTATCATAATATGTTTGATTAGCGAAATAAATATACAGTTTGGTTAATGTTAATTCAAAAATTTAATTTAGACTCCTCATTAATCTGAAAATTTACTCCATTATCATTACTTATTAAAATCGGTATACTCAATAAGTTTTGTATGATGGTCTTCCTATCCTCTTAAGATGAATTTCTCCTCAATTGAGCTAAATTTCTCTTCAAATTCTCCTCAATTTCCCTTCAAATGAGTTGAATTTCTCTTCATTTTAGCTGAATTTGAGGACTTTGTGAGGACTTTGTGAGGACTTTGTAAGGACTTTGTAAAGAGAATTTTACCACTTTTCTACCCAACAAATCAAAATGTCAAAGAACACTCTCTATATATATAATGTCTCAATTTAACCAAAATTTGCCACCCGGAGTATAATAATTTGTATGTTACTTCTAATAGACCGATAAATCGGTTAGCTATTTTTTTCTGATTGCATGATGTTCCCATGATTGAAATTATGAGTTGCTGATTGGTTCTTAGTCTTTTGATGCGCTGGTAATGACTCTTATTGCAGATACCATACAAAGATTAATTTAACCAATGAATTCATTCATGGAGAGGAGACAATCTCAAACACACTTAAACTAACCGTTTCAACGGTTTCCAATTAGAAGCGTTCGTAAATTCTCTCTTGCACATTGGAAAGAATTTAACAGAACGATGTAATCTTTTTACCCATTATCTCCTTTGACCAAGACTTTTAGAACATAATTTCTCCTCAATTGAGCTGAATTTCCCCTCAAATTCTCTTCAATTTCCCTTCAAATGAGCTGAAATTCCCTTCATTTGAGCTGAATTTGAGGACTTTGTGAGGACTTTGTGAGGACTTTGTAAGGACTTTGTAAAGAGAATTTTACCACTTTTCTACCCAACAAATCAAAATTTCAAAGAACGCTCTTTATATTTAATTTATCTCGAATCGGTAAAAATTTACCATTCTCTTCAAAAAATTATTCAGAGGTTAAAATTAAAAGCTAAAAATTGAAATCTCACTCTTCTGACAAAATTCACTCATTCTTTTTTTTTGTTTGTTGTGTTAGAAAATTCTACTCTATTCATGGCAAATTTTTTCACCAAACGACATATTTTAAGAGAGGACTCACTCGTATCTGAAATAAAAAAGTAAGAAGTTTGAATAGAAGTTCAGAAGAAAAATTTTTTTACAAAGAGAATGTTGTATTCATTGACGAAATCTTTTTATGATAAAATTTACACTATTTAATATCTTAATTTGAAAAATGAAATTAAATAGGAATAGTTAATCTTAAAAAATAAGGCTTATTGATTTACCCTAACCCAATTCCTCGCAAGCAAACCAGCTTGTTCTAAAACTATATCTGTGGCTTTCTTCTCTTTATCCGGAGGGTAACCAAATTTTCTCAATATCTTCTTTACTTTTAATCTTATCCCTGCCTGAACACTTTCACGCTGTGTCCAATCAATAGTGACACTTTTTCTTATCATCTCTGTTAATTCGATAGCAATCTTTTTTAATGTTTCATCGCCCAGAACTTTTACCGCACTATCATTTACTCCCAGGGCATCGTAAAATGCGATTTCGTCTTCGGAGAGATTTAATTGTTTGCCTCTGTTTTTATCCTCTCTTATTTTTCTTGCAAGTTCTATGAGTTCTTCTATAACCTGTGCTGCTTCTATGCTGCGGTTTGTGTATTTTTTGATAGTTTCTTCAAGCATTTTCATAAAAGATTTACCCTGAACAAGATTTCGTTTGGATATGATTCGTATCTCATCGTTAAGTAATTTTTTCAATGCTTCAAAGGCAAGATTCTTTTGCGGCATCCCTTTTACTTCAGCCAAAAAACCTTCGGAAAGAATAGAAATATCCGGTTTTTTTACGCCTGCAGCCTCGAAGATGTCAATTATTCTATCTGAGATTACTGCCTTTGAGATGATTTGTTTAATGGCTGTATCTAATTGTATAACAGATTTTTTTTCATCTTTGCTTTCAACTGAGATTTTAACCAGCGAAGCCTTTACCGCCTGAAAAAAACCTACCTCTTCTTTGATTTTCATGGCTTCCGGATGGGGGATAGACAAAGAAAATGTCTTAATTAAAGCTGTTGTTTCGAGTAGAAATCGTTCTTTTCTATCTTTTTCTTCTAATATGTGCTCTAATGCATTAGGTATAAAACCAATTCGTTCTTCGGGCTTGAGTTCAAAGAATTTTGTATAATCAAAACCATGAAACATATCTCGCACCACTTCGTATTTTTCAAGCATCAAATTCACTGCTTCTTCCTGTTCAAAAGTTGGTTTGCCTCGTCCGCCGCTTTCGGTATAATCCATGAGTGCCTTTTTAAGCTCCACTCCAATACCCATGTAATCGACAATAAGTCCGCCTTCTTTGCCCGGATACACACGGTTTACTCTTGCAATGGCCTGCATAAGATTGTGCCCCTGCATGGGCTTATCAAGATACATAGTATGTAAACAGGGCACATCAAAACCGGTTAAAAACATGTCTCTTACGATAATGAGTTTGAGTTCATGTTTGGGGTCTTTGAAATTATCGCCGATTTGTTTTCTTTTTTGTTTGCTTCTAATGTGTTGTTGCCATTCTTTTGGATCTGATGCGGAACCTGTCATCACTATTTTAATAAATCCTTTGTCATCATCGTCACTGTGCCAGTAAGGTCGCGACTTGACTATTTGATTATACAAATCTATGCATATCCTTCTTGACATGCATACAATCATACCTTTTCCATCGAGTACTGAGAGTCTTTCTTCAAAATGCTGGACAATATCTTCGGCAATTTTTTTAATTCTATTAGGAGCACCGGCTACTTTTTCGAGTTGTGCCCATTTGCTTTTAAGTCTTTCTTTACCTTCTATTTCTTCGCCTTCTGTTACCTCTTCAAATTCTTTATCTATCTTTGGTCTTTCCTCAGGCTTTAAATCCAGTTTGGCAAGTCGTGATTCATAATAAATTCTAACTGTGGCTCCATCTTGCACTGCCTGTTCTATGTCGTAAATATCTACATAATTACCAAAGACTGCCGGAGTGCTTTTATCTTCTTTTTCAATTGGAGTCCCTGTAAATCCTATAAACGAAGCATTGGGTAGTGCATCGCGTAGATATTTGGCATAACCATAGGTAATAAGAGTTTTGTCTTCTTTGTCAAGAATCTTTGCACTGAATCCATATTGAGTACGGTGGGCTTCGTCGGCAATCACTACGATGTTATGCCTTTCGGATAAAAGCGGGTATTTTTCCCTATCTTCTTCAGAAAAGAATTTCTGGATAGTGGTAAAGACAATGCCTCCTGAGGCAACTTTTAATAATTCCTGCAATTCTTTACGAGAATTTGCCTGGACCGGCGCCTGTCTTAAAATATCCTGACATCGGCTGAAGGTACCGAAAAGCTGATTATCCAAATCGTTTCTATCCGTTAGCACAACAATGGTTGGATTATCCATCTCCTGTATGATTTTACCTGCATAAAACACCATGGTCAAACTTTTCCCTGAGCCTTGCGTATGCCATACGACGCCTGCTTTTTTATCTCCAGCAGGCTGACTCTTTACGGAGGGAAGACCATAAACTTCCGGATGTTCTCTTACAGATGATATTTCTTCTGCCTTTGCCCTGAGTGTGGAGGTAACAGCTTTGTTTACTGCCCAGTATTGATGATAGGCAGCCACTTTCTTTTTGGTTTCTTTATCTTTTTCAAAGACAATAAAGTTTCTGACAATATCCAGAA